>Ga0268283_1000031_pt1 | contig 142412 bp, 100 predicted proteins | sample saktaG_13_FD_190140 | JGI IMG/M metagenome (GOLD analysis project Ga0268283, IMG submission 190140) | Saline water microbial communities from Sakinaw Lake, British Columbia, Canada - sak_2013_06_06_36m | ecosystem: Environmental > Aquatic > Non-marine Saline and Alkaline > Saline ...
CGCCTTTCTCCCTGTAATCTTTCTGTGTTTTTTCTTTTTTTCCGGCAAGGCTCAAAAAAATCCTGAAAAAGGAAAAAGGCTGACCATCAGCGGCATCATATCAGATAAAGCCAACGGTGAAAGCCTTGTCGGAGCCACCATTTTCATTGACGAACTCAAAACCGGCACCGTAACCGATGTTTACGGAAATTATTCCATTTCCTTGTTGCCCGGAACCTATACCCTTACCATTTCATACATCGGATTTGCTCCGGAGGAAAGAAAAATTGATCTGACGCATAACCTGAAATGGAATGTTGAACTGCAGGTAAGGCAGCACGACCTGGATGTGGTAGAAATTAAAAGCGAGAAAAGCGATGCCAATGTGGTTCGGCCTGAAATGAGCACCTTTAAAATGGATATTAAAACAATCCAGCGGATACCAGCTCTTTTCGGAGAAGTGGATGTGATCAAAGCCATACAGATGTTGCCAGGTGTAGCTTCTGTTGGAGAAGGATCAAGCGGTTTCAGCGTCAGGGGAGGCTCCCCCGACCAGAACCTGATTCTGCTTGATGAAGCCACCGTTTACAATGCATCCCATCTGATGGGATTTTTTTCAGTCTTTAACAATGACGCCATCAAAGATGTGAAACTTTACAAGGGAGATATTCCTGCTAACTACGGAGGAAGGCTTTCATCGGTTCTTGATATCCGGATGAATGAAGGAAATTCCAAAAAGTTTGAAGTGAACGGCGGGATCGGATTGATAGCAAGCAGGCTGACCGTGGAAGGCCCTATTAAAAAGGACCGGTGTTCTTTCATCCTTTCGGGACGACGAACCTATGCGGATATTTTCCTGCCGCTTTCATCGAACAGAGCCCTGCAGAATAACCGTTTATATTTTTACGATCTGAATGCAAAAATCAATTACCGCATTGACGACAACAACCAGGTGTTTTTGTCGGGGTATTTTGGCAGGGATGTTTTTAAAAACGGTTTTGCCGGAATGAGATGGGGAAATGAAACCGGAACTTTCCGGTGGAACCATCTTTTCTCAAAAAAACTCTTTTCCAATTTTTCCATGATTTATGGTAATTACCGTTACTACCTTGGCACACCGGCCGGTGAATCCTTTTCATTTGAATGGACCTCCTTTCTGAGGGATATTGGCTTAAAAGGTGACTTCAGTTATTACCTGAACACCAACAACACCATAAAATTCGGCGCCAATGTAATTTATCACATGATCAATCCCGGTCATACAAGGGGAGTAGGAGATCAGTCCGTTGCCACCGATGTCAAGGTTCCTGATAACCATGCGGTTGAAACTGCAATATATGCGAGTAATGAACAGCATCTCGGACGACACTTTATCGCCAAATACGGATTACGTTTTTCCATGTTTCAGAATATAGGTCCGGGAACCCTGTTCCATTACAATGCCTCGCATGTTGCCAGCGATTCAACGGTTTATAAACCGGGGGTACTTTATCATACTTATGCCGGGGCTGAACCCCGGCTGGGACTATTATATGAGTTCAATGAAAAATCTTCTGTCAAGGCCAGCTATGCGCGCACCTACCAGTACCTCCAATTGGCTCAGAATTCAACCGTCGGAAACCCGCTTGACATCTGGTTCCCTTCCAGTCCGAATGTCAAACCCCAGATCGCCGATCAGATCGCGATAGGATATTTCCGCAATCTCAGGCATAATACCATAGAAATGTCGGTGGAAGCTTATTACAAATGGATGCGGAATGTGATCGATTTCGTGGATTTTGCCCAATTGTCACTGAACAGTAAACTCGAAGGGCAAATCCGGACAGGAAAAGGCTGGTCCTATGGGGTGGAATTCCTGATCCGTCTGAATGAAGAAAAGATCAACGGGTGGGTGAGTTACACCTATTCGCGTTCCTTCAGGCAAATTCCGGTTCCGGAAATCAACCGAGGAAATCCATACCCCGCACCTTACGACAAACCCAATAATATTTCAGTGGTACTGAATTACACCATCAGTAAACGCTGGGCAGTTTCTGCCAACTGGGTATATGCCACAGGCGCACCGGTAACATTTCCCACAGGCCGGGCAGAGATTGGCGGGAATATCATTCCCATCTACTCTGACCGGAATGCTTACCGTTATCCCGATTATCACCGACTGGATATCTCAGCCACCTTTTACAGCAAGCCAAAGCCCGGAAGAAAATTCACCTGGGATTTGAACCTCTCCGTTTACAACGTATATAACCGTCATAATACCTGGTCCATCAACTTCGTCCAGGATAACCTGAACCCCAACCTTACTTCAGCTGAAAATGTATATTTATTCGGGATTATCCCGTCTATCACTTTTAACTTTCATTTCAACAATGAATAACAGGATATTGACCATTATTCTTCTTGCCATGCTGGCCGCTGCCTGCACCGAAAAAATAGATGTAGGGCTTGATCAGACTTATACCCGCCTTGTTGTGGACGGAAGCATTTCCACCGACACCAACCCATACCGCATTACCCTGACCAAATCCGCCGATTATTTTTTCAATGAACCCATGCCAAGGGTTCCCAATGCAAGTGTTTTACTCACCGACGGAAGTATTGATTATCCCTTACACGAAACCGTGGAAGGTGAATCCGGCGTTTATGAAACAGATTCACTTTTTGCAGGGCAACTGGGAAAAACCTATACTTTAAAAATCGAACTTCCGGAAAAAATTTCTGGTCAATCGAATTTTGAGGCTACCTGTAACCTTCGTCCGGTGACCCGTCTCGATTCCATCCGGGCCGAATTCCATCCGGACTGGGGAAAAGAAGGCTTCTGGACCATTAAACTATGGGCGCAGGAACCTGGCAATGAAGTGAATTTCTATTTATTTAATCTGTACCGGAATGGAATCCTGCTCACCGATACCCTGAAAAAAAAGGTGATTTCAGATGACAGGTTTTATAACGGCAGTTATATGAACGGTGTAGATGTGGTTTACCTGAACAATGCCCATAAATGGGAAACCATCTTTCCCGGAGATACTGTTATGCTCCAGATGTCGGGAATCACAGAAGAGTATTACAATTTTATAGATCAGGTAAAGCAATCGGGATTTAACATTCCGTTCTTCAGCGGTCCTCCGGCAAATGTTAAGGGAAATATTAATCACGGCGGAATAGGTTTTTTCGCGGCTTATTCGAATTCTTATGCAAAAGCCGTGGTCAGGTAACAAACAAATAAAAATGAAAAAACTGTTTCTATTTGTATGCTTCTTTTCCTCGATGGTTATTTATGGTCAGAATAAAGATCTGAACCGGAAGATCGAAGGATCCTGGTCGGGAAAACTCAGGGCACAGGGCATAGAACTACGACTGGTAATCAATATTTCGGCGGATAAAAATGACAGCCTGCTGGTCACCATCGACAGCCCTGATCAGGGCGCAAAAGATCTGCCCTGCAGCAAGGTCAGGATAGGAACCGATTCCATCCTGATAGAATCCAAACGGGTAGCAGGTAGTTATCTGGGCAGGTTCAACCCTGAGTTCACAACATTAAGCGGTATCTGGAGGCAATCAGGACTGATTTTTCCACTCATACTTCAGAAAAGCAGGGGAAAGACCAGCTTAAACCGCCCCCAGGAACCGCTTCCTCCTTATCCCTATGACACCCTGGAAGTAACTTTCCGGAATAATAAGGATAAAATCAATCTCTCGGGAACCATCAGCCTTCCAAAATCAGGGAAAATAAAGGCTGCCGTAATTCTGATCACAGGTTCCGGACCTCAGAACCGGGATGAAGCATTGCTTGGACATAAACCCTTCCTGGTTCTGGCCGATTACCTTACCCGGAACGGGATCGCCGTTCTCCGGTATGACGACCGCGGTATAGGAAAATCGGAAGGCAACTTTGCCATAGCGACCAGTTTCGATTTTGCCAATGATGCGGAATCAGCCTTTGATTTCATGAAAACCCGGAAGGAATTTGATTCATGCCGGTTAGGACTGATAGGGCATAGCGAAGGTGGTTTGATTGCGCCCATTGTTGCTTCACGAAGGGAAGATGTCGATTTCATCGTGATGATGGCAGGCCCCGGGTTGACCGGTGAACAAATATTGCTATTGCAATCTGCTTTGATTTCAAAAGCAGCAGGAGAAGACGAGAAAACAATTAAAACCAGCCAGAAATTCAGCAGGGAAATTTATTCAGTATTAAAGAAATACCCTGACAACGAGATTGCTTCCGGGAAAATCAGGACGCTGATCGCTGATTTTGATAAAAAACAGATTAACGATACCGCTTACAAACCTTCCTCCGAAACTGAGATCAAGCTGCAGATTCAAAGTATGATTTCTCCCTGGTTCCGTTGCTTTCTGACTTTTAACCCGCTCGATTATCTGACCAAATTGCATTGTGCGGTTCTGGCAATAAACGGCAGCCTTGACCTGCAGGTACCCCCCGGAGAAAATCTGCAGGCCATTGAAAAAGCCATGATCTTTGGGGGAAATGTAAATTACCATATAGAAGAAGTCCCCGGACTTAACCATCTTTTTCAGACGGCTAAAACCGGGGCTCCTACTGAGTATGCATCCATTGAAGAAACAATGTCGCCAGTGGTTCTTCGGATTATTGCGGATTGGATTACCGCACAATAACCATTTTTTTAGTCAGCTTACCTTTTTGCGTTACCATGGTATAATAGTAAACGCCTGCATTCAATCCATCCGTGATCAATTTCACCTGATGATTTCCGGCCTGCATTTCACCGTTCAGGATTATTCTGACAATCCTCCCATTTAAATTATAAAGCTGTAATGAGACATTACACTTTACGGGAAGGTTGAAGGATATCAGTGTTTCCTGGCTACAGGGATTGGGCATATTCTGGCTCAGGGATGGATTATTTTCACTGGTATTTTCACCGATACCAACTCCGGCCATGAACCAATCGTAAGTTTGTTTGATAATATCATTTCTCACGGCAACAGTCTGAACCATTTCCAGTCCGATTCCGAAATATACCACCTTTGATTGCTCTTTCATGGATTTCACGGCCCCGATCTTGGTAAGGGCAGTATTATAATAGAAAATCGCACTGGCATCCTGCAAAGGAGAGAGCTCGTCAGGGTACATATTTCCGCTGTTGACATCCACCACATTGGAAGTTGCTACGGTACCATAAACAGGATCACTCACATTGGCAATAAACTTGTTGTTTGCAGTAGTCCCGTCATTGACATAAGCAGCCTTCAGATAATTGGTATACAGATCCTGGGTTGCAGCAGTTCCATGACTTCCATCGGCTCCGCTCATGATATCCCAGCCAATATCCTGACCGGCAACCATAAAATGACCTCCGTTATCCATGAACTCCTTAACTGCTGTGGCTTCCGGATCGGTAAAAGCAGGAAAAGTCCAGGCAACATTGTAAAAAATGCTGATAATTTCAGAAAGAATATCAGCGTTCTTTGCCTGTACAAAAAGATTGGATTTCATGACAGCGAGTTTATCACATCCGGCGGCAGCCAGACCGGCCGTATAAACCGCTTCCCTCGATTGCGCATTATCATCACCGGCCGCATTTACAAGCAGGGTATTCACATTAGACAAAATATAAACTGTGAAGTACTTTACCGGAGCATTCGGATTATTCAGGGACGTTAATTCAAAGGTATAAGATTTGAAACCAGCGGTATCGCCTGGTGTGATGTTCAAAGTAAGCGGCATTGCGGTTCCTTTTTCAAGATTCACCTCAACACTGTCGGTAACCGTTTGTCCGTCAATTGTAAAATCGGCATTCCAATCGAGGGGAGCTGCTGACACCAGCTTGATTTTAAAAGGCTCTGATCCGGCTATGTTACTGTTCGCAAATAGATCAAAAACAGTTGATTCGCCCGGGTGGCCGATCTTCATAATATTACCGGTGGTGCTGATATCTCCTACGTATAGATTGGTCCCATTGATGGCAGAAACCACATCGCCCGAGAGGATCTCCTGATGGCTTTGGGAAACAAAAACGGCCACATCGCAATTGCTGACCACACAAGGCACGCTGTTGTAACCGTCAGGGATCACATAGGTATAATCCCTTTCGACCAATGACCCGGAGGTCGTGGTTGTGACAGGATCTCCCCATTGTCCGGTGACCAGATACCTCAGCATATGCATATGCTCGTAGTTAGTGCCTGCACCTCCTCCAGTCTGAGGACCAAATACATGGCTCTGCAAAAGGGCCACATTGATGTAGTTGGTGGTAGTGGCACTGTTTGCGGTATAGTATAATTCCACATGAACATTCAGTTGTCGCGTTGTCGCGTTGAATGTCGTTTCAATCCCCACATTAACCGGAGAAGGCTGCTGAAGGATAATTTCTGAATCCGGAGTCCAGTCTCCGCGGTTCAAAGCCGTGGTAGATCCGGTAAAAACATGACGGTTCACAGTACCAGCGGGGTAACCTGTCAAACCTGTCTGGCCGGCCAGGGCATCTCCAAAAGGTGTGCGGTAATCAGGTTCGCCGGCTGAAGGAACTGCATAGCCTCCCTGGTGAACTGCGATCACCACGGCCCTGCCGGGATGGTTGGCAAGGATGGATGCGGCAATCGCATGTCCCTGGGGACAATACTGGCAGTGAATACCGGTGTATTCTTCCAGCACGGCATTTTTATTTAATTCCTGGGTGGTCACAAGGGTCTGGGCCTGAATAAAAAAAAGACCGCTGATGAAGAGAAGAAAAGTGGTAAATAGCTTTTTCATAAACGAAATGTTGAGGTTAATAAAATATGTTCGGACAAATATATAAAATTATTTCATTATGATAGGCTTAGTCCATAACAAAAAAAGGATGTATTCTTTTCCCGGTTTTCCTTACCTTTGTTCAGCTCATGGTTAAAATTCAAACATGGAAAATACATTAAAAGCCATTTCTCCGGTTGACGGACGGTACCGGCAGGCCACAGAACCCCTTTCCTCCTATTTTTCCGAGTATGCTATCATCCGTTACAGGGTGTTGGTGGAAGTGGAATATTTCATTGCTTTATGCAAAATTCCTCTTCCTCAACTGAAAAAATTCAACATTAAAAATGTTCCGAAACTCCGGTCAATCTATAAAAATTTTTCCGGGGAAGATGCCCTCAGGGTCAAGGCAATCGAAAAAGAGACCAACCATGATGTCAAAGCCGTTGAATATTTTCTGAAAGAAAAACTGAATGCATTAAAGCTTGGCGAATTCAGGGAGTTCATTCATTTTGGCCTGACCTCGCAGGACATCAACAATACCGCATTCCCCCTGGCTTTAAGGGATGCCTTTCAGGATATTGTTGAACCCTTGTTTGTAAATATCGTCCGGGAACTTGATCAGAAAAGCCGTGAATGGAAGCATATTCCCATGCTGGCACGCACCCACGGACAAGCTGCTTCTCCCACCACGGTCGGAAAAGAGTTCTTTGTATTCGTGGAACGACTTACACAGCAAATGGCGCTGATGTCAACCATCCCTTTTTCGGCGAAGTTTGGCGGAGCCACGGGGAATTTCAATGCCCATCACGTAGCTTATCCTGACATCAACTGGATTCAATTTGCTGATCGGTTTGTGACCAGGACTTTGGGACTTGAACGTTGTAAAACGACCACCCAGATTGAGCATTACGACAACCTTGCGGCCTTTTTCGATAACCTCAAACGGATTAACACCATTCTGATCGATTTTAACCGCGATATCTGGGCCTATATCTCCATGGATTATTTCAAACAGAAGGTCAGGAAAGGAGAAACCGGCTCCTCAACCATGCCGCATAAAGTAAACCCCATTGATTTTGAAAATTCTGAAGGCAATCTCGGAATGGCCAATGCCGTTGCTGAATTTATCTCAGCAAAGCTCCCCGTTTCACGCTTACAGCGCGACCTGACCGATTCCACAGTGATCAGAAATATAGGAATCCCTGTTGCCCATTCGGTCATCGCCTATAAATCGCTGCTGAAAGGACTCGATAAACTGATCCTTCAGGAGGAAAGAATTAAAAAAGACCTGACTGAAAACTGGGCAGTGGTATCAGAAGCTGTTCAGACCATTCTGAGGAGGGAAAATTATCCCATGCCATACGAGGCTTTGAAGGAACTTACCAGGGGCAGGGAGGGAATAACCCAAAAATCACTTGAAAAATTCATCGACAACCTGGACATTTCAAAGTCCGTAAAAATGGAGCTGAAAAAGATAAGCCCGGAAAATTATTTCGGAATTATTAATTTCTGATGGGGAATAACCAGATGAAAATAAGCGGGTTTACTTTTGTCAGAAATGCAGTGAAATATGACTATCCGGTGGTTGAATCCATACGTTCCATCCTGTCCGTATGCGATGAATTTATAGTGGCGGTGGGCAATTCTGATGACGGAACCCGGAATCTCATCGCTTCCATCGGATCACCCAAGATCAAAATAATTGATACGGTTTGGGATGATTCAAAACGACATGGAGGACTGGTTCTTTCCGATGAAACGAACAAGGCTATGGATTCCATTTCACCCGATAGCACCTGGGCATTTTATTTACAGGCCGATGAAGTGGTTCATGAAAAGTACCTGGATTCAATTTATCAGGCCATGGACAGGCATCATGGAGATATAGAAGTGGAAGGATTGCTCTTCAATTACCTTCATTTCTACGGCTCCTATGATTTCGTTGGTGATTCCCGCCAATGGTACCGTAATGAAGTAAGGATTATACGGAATGATCCCCGCATACGGTCATACAGGGATGCCCAGGGATTCCGGAAAAACAACAGAAAGCTCAGGGTTATGCCTTCCGGGGGTTACATTTACCATTACGGCTGGGTTAAACCTCCGGAATTCCAGCAAGCCAAGCAGGAATCCTTTCATCGTTACTGGCACGATGACCGCTGGATTGAAAGGAATATTCCGGAATCGGACGGATTTGATTATTCCGATATAGATTCGCTTTCCAGGTTTGACGGGAATCATCCCGAGGTTATTCAGGACAGGATCCATCAGAAAAACTGGCATTTTGATTTTGATCCTTCTAAAAAGAAGTTTTCCCTGATCGCCCGTTTTCTTCATCTCCTGGAACGAAAAACCGGTTGGAGGCCCGGAGAATATAAGAATTATAAAATATGACAACGGTTCCTGACTGTCCTTTCCTTTGTCAATGATCAAAGGATGTCATTCAAGGAAAAGAAGCAGTTTTCTTTTTTTTACTATTTTTGTTAAAATTTTCGGTTTATGGATTTAAGTAAAATTTTATCGATCTCAGGAAAAAGCGGTTTATTTAAAGTGGTTTCCAATGTAAAAAATGCAGTGATCGTTGAATCCATTCTGGATCAGAAACGCTTTCCTGCTTTCGGCCATGAAAAGATCAGTTCGCTGGAAGAGATCAGCGTTTTTACCCTGGGTGAAGACATCCCCCTGAAAGACGTATTTAAGGCGTTTTATACCAAACTTGAGGGTAAACCTGCCATTGACGCAAAGTCTGATAACCCTGCCCTGAAAAAGTTTTTCACTGAAATGATCCCTGATTTTGATCCCGACCGGGTATATGTATCCGATATTAAAAAAATGATTGGATGGTATAACATTCTGCTTGAAAATAATCTTCTCGATTTCACGGAAAAAGAAGAAGAAAAACCAGAGGCAACCAAAGCTGAGGATGTTACTGACACTGAAACTCCGAATCAAAAAACAGAAGAAACTGAAGTTAAGAAGAAAACAAAAACCAAGGCTGCTTCAAAAAAAGCAAAAAAAGATGAATAATGTTCGTACATTCGTTAACAAAAATCAATCTTATGAAAGCAATTATTAAAACAAGCCTCATTTTAGTTTCTATTCTTGCAATCAGCATGACCACGTTTGCAGGAAAAAAGAAGGTGAGGTTCAGTTGTTCAGAGCCAGACGCAAAAATATTTGTTGATGGGAAACTCATGGGCACTGGAGAACTTGAACTTATTGTTCCTGCTTATGCCTGTGTTGTTGTTAAAGTTGAAAAAACAGCTTTTTTAAACGGAACCATTGAATTCTGCAATAAACCAAATTACAACCCTCCTCCGAAATCCTATCATATGGTGCTGGATAAAGACGACGCATATGATGCATCAGAAGCTACCGACATTGCGAACATCGATATTGAGGTTAAGACTAAAAAACCTGAGATGGAGGCCTGGAAACTCCTCAGCCAGATCATTACCACCTATTTCGATGTCATTGAAGTAACCGACCGTGAAACAGGCTACCTCCGTACATCCTGGGTTGTTCAAACCTTTAAACAACGCACCATCAGGACACGTATGATTGTTAAGCTGGCATCCACCGATCCCCTGGCCTATAAGATCAAGCTGGTCAGTGAACAGGCCAATGCTCCTCAGATGAGTGTAAAAAACGATGAATATTTCAAGGAATGGGACCGTGTCCTGCGCAAATACAAGGAAGTAATTTTTGAGATTCAGTCGCGCTTAGCAAATTAATGAACGATCTTCATGCCTGCCAGAAAGCTTGTTCAGGATTTACAGGTAATTGAAAATATCCGTTTAAATAAAAGGCATTTCATTTTAGAACTTCTTGCCCCGGAAAAACTTCCACTTATTTTTCCGGGGCAATTTGTTCAGGCACTGGTTGAAAATTCTTCTTCAACTTTTCTCCGCCGCCCATTATCCATTCATTCCGTGGATATTAAAAGAAATACCCTCCGTTTGCTAATCCAGATCAAAGGAGAAGGCACCCGTCATCTGGGACTGCTTCACGCCGGCGATACCCTGAACCTCATCTATCCGCTGGGAAATTCTTTTACAATTACAAAAGAAAAAGAAGTCCTTTTGGTTGGCGGTGGATGCGGGGTTGCACCCCTTCTTTTCCTTGCGCAAACGCTGAAGCAAAATAATATCGAACCGGTTATCCTGCTGGGTTTTAGAACCAGAGCGGAAGTCTCTGAAATTGATTTATATTCACAATCCGGGAAGGTTATCATCACGACGGATGACGGCACGGAAGGAATTAAAGGCCTGGTAACGGATCATCCCATCTTTTTGAAAGACAGGCTTCCCTTCAAAAAAGTATATTGTTGTGGCCCCGGTTTGATGATGAAAGCAGTTGCCGGAATTGCAGAAATCCAGGGCATTGACTGTGAAGTTTCGCTTGAAAACATGATGGCCTGCGGATTTGGAGTTTGTCTTTGCTGCGTAACACCGACTGATAAAGGAAATGAAAGGGTCTGCATGGAAGGACCGGTTTTTAATACAAAAAGTTTGCAATGGCCATGAAACAATTCAAGAATTAACCATGATATCCAATCACCTTGTCATCTTGTCACCTTGTCACCTTGTTACCTTGTTACCTTGTTACTTTTTCTCCTATGCCTGATCTTTCCATAAACATAGCCGGCCTTAAATTTAAAAATCCTGTTACCACGGCTTCAGGCACGTTCGGATACGGAGTAGAGTTTGCGGATTTTATTGACATTGGCCTGCTTGGCGGGATTTTCGTAAAAGCCGTCACCGGAAAGAACCGCGATGGAAACCCTTATCCCAGGATGGCCGAAACGGCTTCCGGAATGCTTAATTCAGTTGGATTACAGAATAAAGGCGTTGACCATTTCTGCAGGGAAATTTATCCCCTTATCCGGGATTTCAAAACGCACATGATCGTAAATGTTTCCGGTTCCACCCTTGAGGAATATGTGGAAGTGGCTGAACGCATCAATGAACTTGACCGCATTCCTGCCATCGAACTAAACATTTCCTGTCCGAATGTAAAGCAGGGAGGAATGGCTTTCGGAACTGTTCCTGCCACTGCCATGGAAGTCACAAAAGCTGTGAGGAAAGTTTATAAAAAAGTGTTGATGGTGAAACTTTCGCCCAATGTGACCAATATTGTTGAAATGGCACAGGCCGTGGTTGACGGAGGCGCTGATGTGCTGACGCTTATCAATACCCTGCTCGGCATTGCCATTGATGCAGAAAAACGCAGGCCGGTACTTTCAACCATTACCGGCGGACTTTCAGGGCCTGCCATCAAACCGGTAGCCCTGCGGATGGTCTGGCAGGTACATCAAGCTGTGAATGTTCCCATTATTGGCCTTGGAGGCATTATGAACGCTTCCGATGCCATTGAATTTATCCTCGCCGGAGCCTCTGCCGTTCAGGTTGGAACGGCCAATTTTATCGATCCGACGATTTCCCTGAAAATTATTTCAGGAATAGAGGATTACCTGAATAAGCATCACATTGCATCTGTCAGGAAACTGACCGGGGCATTACAAACAGAATAAAACCATGAAAAAGAAGGCCCTTTTAATCAGCGTTATTTATACAGGTATAACGCTAATGATGGTATTCATATATTTTTCAAAATCAGCAAAGATCAAGACTCAGCCTGAACCCAATGACTGGATGGCCATGCAGCGCACTTACCCCTATGGAAGAATAAAACCCGCTGCATACCTCGACGCCGTGCGGCAAACCGATGCAATGATGAAATCTGCCGTAATCCGGAACAATCCATGGTCTTTTGCAGGCCCTGATAACATAGGAGGCAGAATTACAGACATAGAAAGTCCTCTGGGCGAACCCTCTGTTATTTATGCTGGGGCTGCAACCGGTGGCATCCTGAAAACCGTGGATGCCGGAAATACCTGGACCAACCTTTTCGGTAATGTTCCGGTCATCTCAGTCGGAGATATTGCCATTGATCCTCAGAATTCCCAGGTGATCTACTGCGGAACAGGAGAAGCCAATTCGTCGAGTTTCAGCTTTCTCGGCAATGGAATGTACAAATCGGAAGATGCCGGTCAGACCTGGCAAAATATCGGATTGAACCATTCAGCTTATATAGGCCGTGTTATCGTTGATTATTCCAATTCCGAAAAGGTTTTCGTAGCAGCCTGCGGAAATCTATTCAGTGCAAACGATGAAAGAGGAATTTACAGAAGTCTTAATGGAGGCCAGACCTGGGAAAGAATGCTGTTTATCAGCGATTCCACCTCAGCCATCGACCTGGTGCAAAACCCAGCAGATCCCCAGGTGCTTTATGCAGCCATGTGGGAAAGAGCCAGGGGATTGACCTATCGCCGTTCCTTTGGCCAGACTTCCGGAATCTGGAAAAGCACCGACGGAGGAACAAGCTGGAATGAGCTCCTTTCAGGACTGCCAAAAGGCGATTATGTCGGCCGAATCGGATTATCAATCGCAAAATCCAACCCGGAAATTGCATATGCGTTTTATGATTTGGTCAACAGTGAGGTTGGCGTTTATAAAACACTGAATGGCGGACAAACCTGGACAAGAACGAATGACGCGGCTTTGAACGGAATGAACAGCAATTTTGGCTGGTATTTCGGGCAGATCCGTGTGGATCCTGTTAATGCCAGCAGGGTATATGTGATGGGCGTATCCCTGTTCGGATCCAATGACGGAGGAAATTCCTGGGCAGAATTATCCGGATGGAATTTTCATGTGGATCATCATGCCATGTTTTTTAATGAAAATAACCGTATCCTGGAAGGGAATGACGGAGGACTGTATTTCAGCGACAACCAGGGAAACAGCTGGTCAAAGATCAACAACCTGCCGCTTACGCAGTTTTATGCCATTGATGTGGACCGCCAGCTTCCACAAAGGATTTATGGCGGAACCCAGGACAACAACACCATCCGCACTATGAGCGGAGGAACCAGCGATTGGCAGGCAATCCTGGGCGGCGATGGGATGTATACCCTGGTGGACTATACCAATTCCGATATGATCTATGCCGAATACCAGTGGGGTAACTTATACCGCTCCATGGATGGTGGTTATACAATGGATTATATAGCTGCCCCCATGTCAGGAGACCGGGTCAACTGGTCTGCCCCCCTTGCCATGCACCCTGAAGACCCCTCCATTCTTTATTTCGGCACATACAGGGTCTGGAAATCGACAGACTATGGAAGTTCATGGCAGCCCATAAGCGGCGATCTCACCCATGGAACCAATGATTATTTCTATACACTCACCACCATTGCTGTTTCTTCAGTTAATCCTTCCATTGTTATTACTGGCAGCGGGGATGGCAAAGTTTTTATTTCAACCAACAACGGACAAACCTGGCAGGATATTACTGCGGGTCTCCCCAACCGGTGGATAACCCATGTAGCCCCTGATCCTTTTAATGCCCAGACCATCTATGCTACCCTTTCAGGCTTCCGCTGGGATGAACCATTGCCGCATGTGTTCTGTTCAACCAACCTGGGGCAAACATGGACCGATATCAGTGGTAACCTTCCGGAGTTTCCTGTCAATGATATTGCAATTGATCCCGATCTCCCCGGACGATTAATCGTGGGGACCGATGCGGGGCTTTACGGCACCACCAATGGAGGACAAACCTGGTCGTGGATATGGAACGGCTTGCCTGCTGTTCCGGTTTGCGCTTTGAAAATCCATGGTCCCAGCAGAACCATTGTTGCAGGAACTTATGGATTGTCGGCCTACAAAGCCAGTCTGGATGAAATCATGACCGGAACCCCATCGGTAAAGGAAAGAGACAGAATCTCGCTGACCGTTTATCCAAATCCGGTCAATTCGCATGCAGTACTTCGTTATTATATTCCAAAAGATGACCGGATTACGGTTGAATTATTCAACTTAGGCGGAAAATCTGAGAAAATACTTTTTACCGGATCGGTTGCAAAAGGGGAAAGAATCTTTAATTTTACAAGAGAAGTCCACGGAAATGCTATTTCTTCAGGAGTATACTTACTCAAGGCTGAAGGAGAACATTCCGCGGGAGTTGTAAAAATCATCCTGAACTGAACACCTGAAATAAACATTTAACCTATGAAAAATTTCATGCTCATTTGCATTTGTGCCTTATTGCTGGCATCTGTTTCCTGTAAAAAGAAAAAGGAAGATCCTGAACCTGTCCCTTACACAACGTTTACTGTAAACGGGATCCAGAAGAATTATTCCAAATATTCAAAATTTTCAAAAGACTTTTGTCCAACTTCCACCTTTTGCTGCAGGTTCTCTGCAACAGAAATCGACCAGGACACCGAGCAGCTTGATTTTGGTATCCCCGGGGATCCGATCGTCGGACATGTATATCAATCGGGAGATAATCGCTTCTCGTGTTTTTATTACAGCCCGATCAGCGGACGCTATGAACTGACTGAAACACCCTTCCAGGTTGTTTTTACCTTATGGCAAGGACAGGGAGGATGGGCAAAAGGGACATTTTCAGGATGGATGAAATCGATGGAGGGAGATTCGATCAATATCGAGAATGGATATTTCCAAAATAAGATCTGGACAATGGGAACAAAATAAGCCCGTTCAATTTTCTATTCCCCATCTTAAAAGATATTAACTTCGGGTTCTAATCTGATGCGGAAGCGGGTTTGAACCGATTCCGTGATCTGCTCAGCCAAATTTAAAATTTCCTTTCCGCTTGCATTTCCGTAATTCACAAGTACCAAAGGCTGGTCCTGATGAACACCTGCATCCCCTGAACGGAAACCCTTCCAACCGCATTGATCAATCAGCCAGGCTGCAGGTATTTTTCCTTGATTTTCAGCCGGGAAGAAAGGAATTTCTGGGTATAATACTTTTAATTCCTCAAAATGGAGCACGGGAATAACCGGATTTTTAAAAAAACTTCCTGCATTTCCAATGAACTGCGGGTCGGGGAGCTTTCTCCTCCTGATCCTGCAAACCGCCTCACGCACTTCAGTTATTCCGGGAGTAACCACATCCATGCTTAAAAGCTCCTTCACGATCGCTTCATGGCCGGGTCTTAGACGGGATGAAAATGGTGATTGTTGTCTCTTTAATTTAAAAACAACCTCCAAAATGATGACTTTGCCTTTGAGCGCCTGTTTAAAAATACTGTCGCGGTATGCAAAACGGCAATCTTCTTTTGTGAAAGTACTTTCTTCACCCGAATCGATTCCTACAAAACGCACGGCTTCAATTACATCCTTCACTTCAACCCCATAGGCTCCGATATTCTGAACTGGAGCGGCTCCGACAGTTCCCGGGATGAGTGAAAGGTTTTCGAGCCCGGCCAATCCGTTTTCCACAGCATATTGAACAAGTCCGTCCCAGTTTTCTCCAGCCTGAACCGTTAACAGAATATTTTGCCCGCCCTCCTCCTTTATCGCAATGCCTTTGGAATTGATCCGAACCACAATCCCGTTGAAATCACGGGTGAAAAGAACATTGCTCCCTCCTCCCAGAATTAAAACAGGCATACGGATCATGGAACGGTACTTCAATAACGCATGAATGTCATCGGCAGTTCGTGCCTCAACAAAATACCGGGCTTCTACCGCGGAACCAAAGGTATGAAGTGCTTTAAGCGAAATATGCTGTTCGAGATGCATCCGTTTAGGAAAATCCAAAATTAGGCAAATGATTCAAACATCCCTTGAAAAAGGTTATTTTTGTTGTGATGAAAAGGGCAATTGTTGCAGTGACCAATGACCTAACCACCGACCAGAGGGTGGATCGTACCTGTAAAACCTTGCTGAAGGCCGGTTATCTGCCCCTGCTGGTCGGCAGGCGAATGAAAAACAGTAGAACCACTTCACCCCGCCCTTATCAAACGCAGCGCTTACGCTTGCTTTTTGAAAAAGGTCCCTGGTTTTATGCGGAATACAATATCCGCTTATTTTTCTTTCTGCTTTTTCGTCCTTGTGATCTGGTTGTTTCCAATGATCTCGACACGCTTCCCGCAGTTTACCTGGCAAAAACGATTAAAAGGTTTTTCGGACCCCGAAGGGCTCCTATCCATATCCATGATTGCCACGAATATTTCCGTGGAGTTCCGGAATTGTCAGGCAGAAAAACGGTTACGGCAACCTGGAAATGGATTGAGGACCGGATTTTTCCGAATTTACAGATTGTGCTTGCCGTGAACCAGTCGGTTGCGGAATTATACACAAAAGAGTACGGTATCCGGATCTCAATCCTTAGAAATGTTCCTTTCCGAAAGGGGCTAGAAGGAGCAAGAAACAAACAATCCATGAAAATAGCGGCTCAACAGAAAATCATCCTGTATCAGGGCGCCGTCAATATTGACCGGGGGCTGGAAGAAGCAATCCAGGCAATGGGTTATATAAAAACAGATGCCATACTTGTCATTGCAGGGATTGGCGACATCTATCAATCTCTCGTGGATTATACATCCCGTCAGGGGTTGTCGGAAAAAGTCCGGTTTCTGGGACAGGTATCCTTTGAGCAGCTGCATTCCGTTACCCTGATGGCTGACCTGGGCCTTTCCATTGAAAAAGATGTCAGTATAAATTACCATTTTTGCCTACCGAATAAATTTTTGGACTACATTCAGGCCAATGTTCCTGTCCTGGTATCCCCTTTTCCGGAAATGAAAAAAATTGTGGATGAATACCAGATCGGCGAATTCATTGAAAACCATGACCCGGTATACCTGGCCTTGGTCTTTGACAGGATCCTGAACGACCGGCCCGGGCTGGAACTTTACAGGAAAAACCTTAAAAAAGCAGCCGCTGAGCTGTGCTGGGAAAATGAAGAAAATCAATTGCGCTCACTTTTAAAATAATCCCTTGTCTGAAATACATCTGCATATTATCTCTTTCGATATCCCTTACCCGGCAAACTATGGAGGTGTGATCGATGTTTTTTATAAAATACAGTCGCTTCATCAAGCAGGGATTAAAATACACCTCCATTGTTTTGAATACCATCGTCAACCCGCTCCGGAGCTTGAAAAGCTTTGTTTTCAGGTACATTATTATCCCAGGGCGACCGGTATCCGGGCATTATTCGGCAGGAGGCCCTATATCGTTTCAGGCAGACGGTCGGAGGAACTGATTGAGAACCTGTTGACCGACGATTATCCTATCTTATTCGAAGGGCTGCATAGCTGCTATCACCTCGACGATCAACGTCTTGAAAAAAGGTTTAAAATATACCGTGAGAGCAACATCGAACATCACTATTATCGTCACTTGTTCCGATCCGAAAAAAGCCTCTGGAAAAAAGCATTCTTTCTTTCTGAAAGTATCCGGCTGAGACATTTTCAGAAAACTATACGTTTTTCCAGTCTGATGCTGACCGTTTCGAGGGAAGACACCGCTTATCTTAAAGGACATTTTCCGACCCACAGGGTTGAATTTCTGCCAAGTTTTCACCGGGAAGAACAGGTGGACGGCCTTACCGGAAAAGGAAGTTTCATTCTCTATCAGGGCAATCTGAGTGTGGCTGAAAACCTGGTTGCGGCAGAATTTCTTATCCGGGAAGTGATGGATGAAACCCTGCCGGAGCTGATCATTGCAGGGATGGCCCCGCCCAGGAGCCTGTTTCGCATGGCAGCATCAAAGACAAATATCAGGATTGTGGCTGATCCGACGGATGAGGAGATGTTCCAACTGATACGGAATGCGCAGATCAATGTACTGGTTACATTCCAGCCCACCGGACTTAAACTTAAACTGCTCAATGCATTGCTTAACGGCCGGTTCTGCATCGTCAACCCTCCAATGCTGGCCGGGACCGACCTTGAGAAAATATGTGAAGTGGCAGTGGATGCAATCAATTTAAAACAAAAAATCGAAGAACTTTATCAATTGGAATTCACCAGGGAGATGTTAGCGGAAAGAAAGGAAGTGCTATCTGAATCTTACTCAAATCAAAAAAATTGTAAAAAACTCCTGGAATTATTACCTTTGTGTTAATCTATCCTTGAAAGTCAACAAAAAAACCTTCCTATGAAAAAAATTCTTGTACCTGTTGATTTTTCCAGCCATACCGAAATTACCTGCAAATATGCAATGGAATTGGCAAAAGCCTACGGCGCTGAAATCCATCTGTTCCATACTTTTTTTGACCAGATTATCCTTGCTGATACCAGTTTCCCCGATACACTCGACATGAGTACCATCTATAACGAAGAACTCATGAAAGAAATCTTTCACCAGGCTGAAAGAAACATCAAGGAATTGCAGGACAAACTGGAATCCCAGATTAAAAAAGAAAATCTCAGCAATGTGACCATCACCACTTCCCTCGCAGGAGGAGAAATTGAGCACGAATTAAAAATGATTTGCAATGAATATCACCCGGATATGGTAGTTATGGGAACCCGGGGAAAGGGTAATAATATCAAAATATGGGGGAAAGTTTCTACTTTTATTATTGATCATGCCAAAGTGCCGGTACTTACACTTCCCGAGTTAAAAACATTCAGGGGATTTAAAAATATTATGTTTGCCGCCGACCTGAACGAAACCAATGCCCTGATCGTTTCTAAAATCCTTGATTTTTTCAAAGCCTATTCCATTCGCCTTTCGGTGGTTCATTTTCTGAATAAAGCAAAAGTCAGGGATGAATATAACCTGATGAAAGGATTACAGTCGAAATTTGCGCAGGAAGAAAAGCAAAACCTGATCCTTTTTGAGATGATTGAATATGAAGATGATAATCAAAAGGCCATCGATCACTATGTGTCGTCGAATGAAATTGATCTCATCGCATTTCACCCGCATAAACGCGGACTTTTTTACATGCTTTTCACCAAAAACATCACCAAGAAAAACCTTTTTGCGACCAACATCCCGCTTTTAGCCATCCCTTCACCAAAGTCCTGATTAATTCACAGGAATCAGGCGGTAATTATCATATTTTATGATTTCCCAATGCTGGTTTTCGTAACCGTTCCCGTTTACACTCTTTAAATCAAAAGTAGTTTGTATTCCTTTTTTCGGGACTACAGGAAGATGTGCAAGAAAACCGGTCCCGTTTTTCCAGAGCGCCGACACAAAGTATTGTGCGACATCATATCCCAGGAATGCCAGTGGATCGGGATCCGTTTTATACTGATCCTGGAATTTTCCGATAAAGGCTTTGGCTTCAGGATTCTGGTAATCTACAAAGGATGGGACCATCAGATGGGTGTGTAATCCAACCAAATATTCCTTTTCCAGCCTTTCAATCCTGTCCCAGGAAGGCATTCCAACCAGGGTCAGGTTATAATCATTCTTCACTTCATATAAACGCCGCGATAATTCAAGAATATAGGATGTACTGCTGCTGAAGGCCAGCACAACATTTTCTTTTTCTTTAATAATGGAGTTCATCGCCACGTTAATACTTTCAACCGGATAAATGTTCAGTTTTCTGTGAATACACTCTTTTCTTAACTCTTCAACATCTTCCTTTTCCTTAAACTGTCCATCCCGCAGAAAAAATAACTTTGCACCTGCATAGTTTTTTTCCAAATATCCGGCAAGCTGAGACAACTGACAGGCTTCAGCCGGACGAATTTTAATGACAAAGGGATTATCGGAAACCAGTTCACTTCTCTCCGAGATAGGATTGACAATGCTAATTTTATTTTTTTGAGCAAATTCCGCAACAATCTGAAAATTACGATGATAAATAAGTCCAACCATCAGATCCATATTTTTCAATTCCGGATTTTTCAAAAGCTGACGGGTAGCAAGGGTATCTTTGTCCACATCATAAACAAAAAGTTTGACTCTAACGCCTGTTTTTGCAAGCGAATCAAGTGAAATCCTGAAACCCTCATAAAATTGGATGAACTGCAATGATTTATAAGTTTCCACAGGATTTTCAGGAAGGTTTTCAGTATCGATTTCGCTAACCTCCCCCAGGTATAATGGAAGCATCAGGGCAACTTTATACATACTTTTTTTCACCGTTGTATCTGGTGAGGATGCTGTTGCTTGTTTGTGAGGGTTCAGGCTATCTTTTTTGGGGATTGACCCGGTCTGCCCGGCATGGAGTTTTTTTTCTTCGACCCCTAAAGGGTTCACTACACCCGGCTTAGTCGTTTGCTGAACTTTAACTTCATGATCATCTTCGCTAGGAATACGAATTTTCTGTTCCGCTTTAATTCCGTCTTTGACCTGTGGATTCTCCAGAATGACCGCATTGATATCAACGCCGTAAGCTTTGGATATCATATAAAGGGTCTGTCCCCGTTTAACGGTATGAATGTAAAAGGTCCGGCCATCGACTTTTTCAGTAACGGTGGACCTGATTTGTTTTAGCTGATCCTGAGGTGTTTGTGCTAATACTGAAAATGTAAAAAAATAAAACACCAATATCCAGAAACACAGTTTTACGTCCTTCATATCTCTTCCCCTGATTTTTTATTCCCATTCAATGGTTGCGGGAGGTTTCGAACTGATATCGTAAACAACCCGGTTGACTCCTTTCACTTTATTAATGATATCGTTACTTACTTTAGCCAGAAAATCGTAAGGCAGATGTGCCCAGTCGGCTGTCATCCCATCGGTAGAAGTGACTGCGCGCAGGGCGATTACATTTTCATAGGTGCGTTCATCGCCCATCACCCCCACTGATTGAACCGGTAAAAGAACCGCGAATGCCTGCCATACTTTCTCATACAATCCCTGATCGCGCAAACCGCTAATGAAAACATCGTCCACTTCCTGTAAAAGCCTGATTTTCTCGCGGTCAATATCACTGAGAATTCTGACAGCCAGTCCGGGCCCGGGGAAGGGATGCCGGTTTATAAAACCGGGATCCAGTCCTATTGTCAGACCAACTTTCCTGACTTCATCTTTAAAAAGGCTGTTCAGGGGTTCAATAATTTTCAGGTTCAGATGTTCCGGTAACCCGCCTACATTATGGTGCGATTTTATAGTAGCCGAAGGCCCTTTCACGGAATGTGACTCTATTACATCCGGATAGATGGTTCCCTGAGCAAGCCAACGGATATTTTCAAATTTCAGTGCTTCTTCCTCGAACACTTCAATAAATGTTTTACCGATAATCTTGCGTTTTCTTTCAGGATCGGTAACGCCTTTCAGTGCGTCGAGAAAACGGCCGGAAGCATCCACCCCGATCAAATTCAGCTCAAGTTTTTCATATCGTGTTGAAACTTTCTGAAATTCATCTTTCCTCAGCAATCCATTATCCACAAAAATGCAATACAGGTTTTGACCGATGGCCCGTTGAAGCAACATCGCAGTCACGGTTGAATCCACCCCTCCTGAAAGTCCAAGCACGACCTTATCCTGTCCGACCCTGGCCTGAATGTCCTTCACCGTTGCCTCAACAAAAGATTCCGGCGTCCAGGATTGTTGACAGTCGCAGATACCTGCAACAAAATTTTTCAGCAGAATCATTCCTTCTGTGGTATGATAAACCTCCGGATGGAATTGTATGCCAAATGTTTTTTCTCCCTCAACAGAGAAACCTGCACAATCCACATCCGGAGTGCTGGCTATCACCCTGAAATTTTCAGGCATTTTTAAAATCGTGTCGCCATGCGACATCCAGACCTGGGTTCCAGGACTCATTCCTTTCAGAAGACTATGTGAATTCTCAATAAAAGACAGGTTTGCACGGCCATATTCCCGGATTTTAGAAGGCATGACTTCTCCCCCGGAGGATTGAGCAAGAAACTGCGCTCCGTAGCAAACTCCAAGGAGGGGGAGTTTTCCCCGGATTTCTGACAGATCCGGAACAGGCGATCCCGGTTCCCTTACCGAATAAGGGCTCCCTGAAAGGATAACGCCTTTTACGTTTGAATGGATGACGGGAATTTTGTTGAAAGGATGAATTTCACAGTAAACATTAAGCTCCCTCACGCGGCGGGCAATCAGCTGGGTATACTGGGACCCGAAATCCAGTATAAAAATGGTTTCTTGCATTTTACAAATATAAAAAGAAAATTTTACCGGAGCAGGCTTGCCTCATAACGGGCAGAATTACTGTAAGCATCGGTAACGGTCAGCAGGAAAACATTTTTACCCGGATGAATGTGTTCATCAAAAACATAAGTGAGCTGATGACTTTTCAGGTCATAATCCATTAAAATCCATCTTCCGTTCAGGGTAGCGCGGTAGGTTTTGATTCCTGAAAGATTGTCGGTGATTTTAACCGCTATGGTGGATTGCTTTCCGACTTTTTTATTGTTAAAAATATTTACCGGCCTTATAACCGGAGAAGTGGTATCCACGCTAACCGCGTAATCGCCGAAATCCCGGATCTGTGTGGTTACTTTTCCATTTTCATATTTTCCACCTGCACTGGAGAAGTAGTTCCCTGCTCCCATTTTAACAATCAAAGCCTTATCCATGAGATTTTTGGGGAGATTGACAGGCCGGATGGATAAAGTGCAAAAAGTCTGGAGGGGGACAAATTGATTTTGTAAATGATGTACTCTGGAAAACACACCCTGAGCAGGAGGACTTGCCGTATACTCAAAATTCAGATCTTCGTATAAAGCTCCTTCCGGAAGGCTGAACTGAATATCATTTCTTTCAAATAAATTATCGCTCTTACACTTGAATTGCTGGACAGAATTCGGAGCCGGGACTTTTTTTATGCCAGCATTTGCCGAAGGGGGATTGCTTTTAACGAAAAAGACCAGCTTTGCGGAGTTCCCGAAAACATCCAGTACCGTGTATTGAATCTGATGCGATCTCCGGTCAGAAAAGTTAATGATTCCACGGTTAATTACTTTTCCGTATGCACTTAATTTATTATTGGGAGCAATATAGGATCGTTGAATCTTCTGTTTGTTCCGGATAAATGCAGGATAGTCCATCAGGCTGTTGACATACCGGGTTTCCGAAAAAAGGAAGTGGTCGAGGCTATGGGAATATACTTGTACTCCATCTACGGCCAGCTGTATGGTATGAACCCCGGTGTGTAATCCTGAACTGCCAGCATAATCAAGGGTTTCAATTCCAAAAATAATATTCCCTGAGACAGTAACCGTATCCGTTGATTTCAGGGAATAAACCCCGTCTCTCCCGCTCACAGCCATCAGAACCGGCTGGGAAGCCTGATTTACCATGGCATTGTCATCCATCGGATATATTTTGATCCATCGGATCTGGGGGGGGGTAGCATCAGCTGTTTTGATGCCGAATTCCAGCGGGTCAATGGTTTCCTGAGTTCTGGAATCCCTGATCTCGAAATGAAGGTGTGGACCGCCGGAACTCCCTGAATTGCCTGAGTAAGCAATAACATCTCCCTTTTTCACTTTAAGCAGGCCCTGGGGAACTTCGGTATCCACAGCAAAGGATTCCTGTTTATATTGAAAGGCACGGATCCAGGAGCCAATGTTTCCGGCATAGGATTTCAGATGGCCGTACACGGAAGTATATCCATTGGGATGAGCAATATACAAAGCTTTCCCGAAACCTGAAGGTGACACATTGATACGCGTAACATATCCATCCGCAACGGCATAAACCGGCTTTCCCTGAACTCCTCCGGTTCTGATATCTATCCCCGAATGAAAATGGTTCTGACGAATTTCCCCGAAAGATCCGGAAAGTGAAAAAGAATAATCAACCGGAGAACGGAAATAATTCACCGGAACATGGCCCTGCCATGAAGAGAAAAGCAATAAGGACAGTATCCAGAATATTCTATTTGACCAGGATTTCTTCATCCCTTACCTGAGCGGTAAAAACGAGAAGTTCCTTGAATATTCGAGCATCTGGGAAGTAAAATCATCCGGATATGAAATAAGGATATCCTGAATGGTATCATCTTTCATTTCAGGGGTGAATACCGGATTAATGAATCCAGCATAAGGCGCTATATTCAGTTTCTTGTAACGTTCCAGGACTTCCTGGTGCAAAGTCGGATCCACCTTTACGCCATAGTTTTCCACAATGTTTTTAGCCGCCTTATAATCGCCTTCGGAGGTGATGCGCTGGATTTCTTTGAGCAATTGTCCGAAAAGATTGCGCAACCCTTCATAATCATTGATTTTGAAATAGGTCTTGCCATCCCTGCTGATCTTTTCCACAATGTTTTTATCCTTTCCTTTTTCATACACCCAATGTGCAATCATGGCACGGTCGCGCATGTGGGCCTGTTCAATATTTTTTCCGGGCTGAATGCGTACCAGTTGTGTCATCATTCCATTGCGCATATAATTATCATACTCAGCCTTGCCGACATATGAATCCGGGACCAGCCCAAGGCTGACCATTTTTGGATCTATGATAAAATACAGGGCGAAAAGGTCGGCACGGGATTCTTCAATGGCGGAATGATAGTTTTTTAATGCATCCGATCCCACGCCCGGCAGAAGTTTTCCGGAACCATGTCCCAGACATTCATGCAGGTCGGTGGTCAGGTTGCCAGCCAGGGTTCCATACTTCTTATTATTTTCGATTTCATCCTTTGAAAAAGCGAATTCTTCCATGAATCCGTTTCCTTCGGCAGCTTTATCGTAGGCAAAAATGATGTTATCCATGGTCACCGACTTCGATCCGTATTCTTTTCTGATCCAGTTCGCATTCGGAAGGTTGATGCCTATGGGTGTGGTCGGATCACATTCTCCGCCCAACTGGGCGACCGTGATGACCTTTGCCGTCACTCCTTTAACCTCTTTCTTTTTAAACTCAGGATCTGTCGGCGAGTTGGTCTCAAAATACAAGGCATTCCGGCTGATGATTTCGGTCCGTTTCGTGGCTTCCTCATTCTTGAAATTTACCACCGACTCCCAATTGGCTTTTAAGGCCATAGGGTCGCCGTATACCTCAATAAAACCATTCACCACATCCACCAGGGAATGAAGGTCTTTCACCCAGAGAATGTTATACTCATCCCAGGTTTTCAGATCGCCGGATTGATAATAGGAAATAAGTTTTTCAAGCGATGCTTTCTGCTCGGGAGTTTCGGCGTAAGGAAGCGCTTTCTCAAGCCAGTAAACAATTTTCTCAATGGCTGGAGAATAAAGGCCTCCAATCCTATACGTCTTTTCAGAAACCTGCCCGTTTTCTTTTACGACTTTTGAATTCAGTCCATAGGAAATCCGCGTATCTTTTCCTGCTTTTTCGTCGGCAGCTTTCAGGTTTACATAAAAATTCTCGGCTTCTTTCTGGCTGACCCCATCATAAAAATTGGCGGCAGAAGTTCTCACCAGGTCACTGCCAGCATCCAGACTGACCCTTTTCGGAGCAACGCCGGGATTGAAAACAATGGGCGTAATTTCCACGAGAAACTGATCAACGGTCTGATTTTTCGCAAGGGGAAGGTTTTCAGGTTTTATAGCCCTGACCAGACTTTTAAAATATTCCTGTGAAATCTTTGGAAAAAATTTATCCGTTGAATAATGATGATGAATTCCGTTTGAAAACCAAACTTCCTTAAGATAAATTACAAAGTTTTTATAATCCTCTGAGTTTTTATCTCCCTGGAAATTGTTATAGATCCCTTCGAGGGTAGCCCGCACCAGTAAGTTGTTTTTATAATTCTGGTCATAGGTGATATCACGTCCGCAGAGAGCGGCCTGACTCAGAAAATAAACGAGTTTCTTCTGGTTCAGGCTGAGTTTTTCAAAACCGGGAACCTGGTAACGTAAAATTTTTGCATCTCCGAATTGTTCTGTCAGGAATTTGAAGTCCTGATTTTCCTTTTTCTCTTCTTTTTGTCCGCCGTTGCATGACATCATGACTACTGAAATACTCATAAGGGTCAATAATCTATTGATTTTCATAATAGGGTAATTTTATAAATTGCTAATATTGACATTGACAATTTCTTTGCCATTGTATACCGGGATCACGCGGGTGAGGTCGCATTGCAAAGAATACGGGATCACATCGTCCAGGCCAAGTTTTTCAAGACGCCTGGAGTGGGCTGCTTTTCTGATATATCCATTCAGGTCAGATTTGGCAATCTTCCAAAGATCAAGGGCGGCATTGGCTGAGTCGCAATGGGTTGTAAATTCAGGAGTTTCCAGTAATTTTTCTACCATGGCACCAGCAAACAACGAATCTTCTATACAAAATTTATTTTTCCATCCGGAACAAAGGATGACTACATTTCTTTCCTGGCTTAAGAGCCAGCCGGCCAGGGCCGACAGGTTAATAAAGGCCCCGATCGCTATTTGTTCAGCTTCGCGGGCCACTTCCAGCGCCCGGGTACCGTTGGTAGTACAATAAGCAAGGGTCTTTCCGCCAACGTTTTCTCTTGTGAAATTGAAAGCCGAATTACCGAAATCGGCAAAATCGAGGGTCTTCCCATCCTGTTCTGAAGCCACCAGAAACCCTTGAGATTTAAGTTTTTTTGCTTCTTCGAGGGTGGCAGTGGGCAGAATTCGGGCAACCCCGTTTTCAAAGGCCGCACAGATGGAAGTACTGGCACGCAGAATATCCGTAAGCACCACAACATAATGCTCCCTGGTCAGGATTTCAGGAAACAGTTTGGGGGTAAAACAAACTTCAATTTGATAAGGACAGGAATGTGTATGGTTCATTTTTATCAATAATAAACAACTTCACAAGCCGGATGAGCCATTTTAAATTTCTCGACTTTTTTTGCGGATACTTTTGTATTGAAAATTTTCAGGGATTGCAGCGATCTCATAGATTCCAGAACATCTAGGTTACTGACTTTTGTATTGTAGAATTCCAGTGTTTTCAGACCGTTCATTTTCTGAAGATATTTCAGGTTTTTGACAGGAGTTCCGCTGAATTTCAGGATTTCAAGCTGAGTCATTTGCTGAATGGGCTCCAGGTCGTCTACCTGTGTATTTGAGAAATCCAACTCCTTTAACTGGGAAAGGCCGGCTACCGGTGCAAGACCTGTGATGGGGTTTTTCGGACAACGCAGGGCCAGTAGCTGTGTCATTCCAGAAACGGGCTCCAGGGAACCCACGGAAGTTCCGGAAAATTGAAGTTCTTTCAGCCTTGACAGATGCAGGGCAGGACTGATATCGTTGATCTGCGGACATTCGGTGATGGTCAGTTTTTCAAGCCCCGCGATTTGCTGAAGTTTGATCTTATCGGGTGTCCCTTTCAGGTTCAATTGCTGAAGCAGTAAATCCTGCCATGCAGAACTCAGGGTTTTCCACCAGTTGGTGTTTTCATAAGTCCGGAAAATCAGGATGCAATCAGGATTATGATCAAGAAATTGATTGCCTTCTTCCAGATTAATTTTAGTATTATCCGCATAAATTATTTTAAGATTTTTCAAGCCGTACAACGGGCTCAGATCTGCAACCAGTGTGTTGTCGAGGATTAGTTGTTCCAAATGGAAAAGACCTGACAAGGGTTTAAGAAGGGTTATATTGGTATTGGAGGCATTGATCGATTTTAACTCAGAAAGGCTACCCAGGGGGTCAAAAGCCGTAATTCCCGAACTCTGACACTGTAAAGTGCGCAGCATGATAAGCTGGCTGAGGGGCGCAAGCGAAGTCAGAGAAACCCTTCCGCTGATGTTTATACTGTCGAGGAGTACCAGTTTATGTAATTGCTCAGAAGAAGGCTCCTCCGGCATTTTTAAATAAAAATGAAAAAGGTTTTGCCAGTCCTGAGGCATTCCGGCCCACCATTTTGCCAATTCAACAGAAGCATAAACCAGGGAAGCGGAAGGATGTTTTTTAATAAAATTCAGCGCTTCTGCTCTCGAAATCTTTGTGTTATTACAATAAACCTTTTGCAAACCAGAAATGTTATCAAGAGCTGCAAGGCTGCTTATCTTGGTGCTGTCGCAAATCAGCACCAAAAGATTATCCAGGTTTTTCAGGGGGTCAAGATTGGATACCGGAGTAGCAGAAAATTTCAGCAGGCTCAGTTTGCCCATTCCCGAAAGCGGAGCAAGGTCTTTAACACTGGTATTGTTAAAGCGAAGATCCTTTAACGTTGATATTCCTGAAATCGATTCCAGGGAGCTGATGGGCGTATTGCCAAAGTCAAGGATTTCCAGTCCGGGAAAGGTGGACAACAATGCAATATCCTGAACCCGGGTATCGCTCATTTTTAATCCCTTAAGATGGGTACAATAGCGAAGGGGTTCCAGGGAATTCACAGCGGTTCCTGAAATATCGAGCACCTGAAGGTTATTCGTATTGTGTAAAGGCATGAGATCTCCGACGGGCGTTCCTGAAATATCAACTTCAATCAGGGAAGAAAGTTTAGCCAGGGGACTCAGGTCGGCAATATTCTGATTACCCGACAGCTTTATTTCCGTACTATTGATCATCTGTACCAGATTCTGATAAAAACGGTTTCCGTCAATGAGGGTCTTTACCCCACTGATCATTGCCACCGTATCATTATACTGGTCGACCTGCGCCATGGGAATATTATCTCCCACAAATTTTTCCTTCCCTAAAATTGATTTCCATCCGGAAGAAAGTTCGTTCCACCATCTGCGCATATCGTCTTTTTCATTCAGTTTGGTGGTGTAAATGCTGACGATCATCAGTTGTTGCCTGCCTTCATCATAATTGATCTCAAAATACCGTACCTTATTGGTATTGACAGAATCCCCGTTTACGGTTATTCCGGAAAGGTTACGGTTTGCCGTAACCCGGAAATAGGTTTGTCCGGCTTCATTGGTTTGAATACTGACATCCTGAACTTCATATTGAAACTTTGCACGTTTAAAAAAGAAGTCCACATCGCTGAGATAGGCCGGCATATCTTTATACAGGGGCACCTTGCGGTCGTTGTCAAGATCATCTTCTACCTGAACTTCCGGATCCCACGTGAATTTCAGGTAGCTTTCAGTAATGATTGTTTGTTTTTCTTTAACCGGGTTTCGTTTATCTGCAAGAAAATTCAGGGTACTTGCAAAAAACCGGATCATGGGAGAAACTTGTTCTTTGTATTGTTCGATTTTATCAGCAGGTATTGCACCGGCTTTCGCTTTAATGGTCGGAGCAGTGGTCGTCTTTTTTGGAGGAGCCTTCTTTTCAGTAGTCTTTTTTTGAGGCGCAACTTTTTTCTTCCCCTGGGTAAACCCCGGAGAAATCAAAAAGACCATTATTAAAAGGATTAAAATTTTCCTCATTCGCGATTAATTTACACGGGTGTAATGACGCATCAGTTCCTCTTTCTCCCGGGGGTCAACCCTAAGCATATTGGAAATGAGCCAGCCTGAATTGACATCATTCCGGTTGAAAAAGGAGACTTCAAAATACCAGTTCGGCACCTGGAAAAAATGGAACTTCACATTGTTGATGGAAATGAACTTCAGGTTCTCATTTTTAATTTCCATGACAAATAGAGCAAGCATATCCGGAGTATAATTCACCTCCAGGTAATAATCCATATTTGAGGGTTCCCTGAATATTTTATGAAGGTTCATGAAATCCAATTCATGACTCATGGGATGAATAAAATACTTCAGGTTGGTAGTATCATTGACATGCGTAAACCAGGATTCAAATTTGCCCAGATGAACATTTGAAAGCACCCATTTATACCCTCCATTTTGTTTTTCCAGCCGGAGGTACAGTAAAAGGTTGACCTTCTCTTTTTTGTAAGTAAAGGAAGCATCAACTTCCGCATACCATTCCTTGCCGTGGAAATCAAGAAAAAACGGTTTCTTTTTATTCAGGATATCTTCGATGAAAACAAATTTTGTATCCCCGGAAATAAGGGGACTCGAATTATCAAAAAGAATGTTGAGGTATCTTTTTCTTGCTTTGGCATCACGATAGGCCGGATCTCCCGGATAGAAAGCCTTGCCCTTCACATCTTCCTCCCCGTTGAATCTGCGAAAAAACTGGTTCATCTGCTTGGTCTGGGCATAGAACACGGTTTCATCTCCGTTAAACGAGCCGATAGAACCTTGTGAGAATCCGGATAACGAAAGCAGAAGAAAAAATATAAAGAAAGCTTTTGGCACGGTATTCCTCATACCCGCTATTTGGATGTCTCCTTAACACGGATATCGCCCAGCATGACGTCCCAGAATCCGATTAGCCTGCCGCCAATCTGGGTTTCTTTACGCTTTACGTAAATGGTGATGTCCTTTTTGGTCGTATCTTCATAAACGAGGCCCTTTTCTTTATCATATGCCTGGAACCTCTGGTAAATGGTGATCACTCCAACGTAAGTGCCATCCGGCTGACGCTCAAGATCACTGACATATTGGATCTTGTACCAGTCGATGGTGACTTTGTCGTAATTCAGCTGCATCAGGCGATCAAAATATTCCCGAACTTTATAATAATTAACATCCTGGCGGTTCAGGGAAGATACGCCGATTTCACTGTTTTCCATGAACAGTTCGGTCGCTCTTTCAATCACGCGCTGGGCTTCCGACCAGGCCGTTTTTTTATCACCGATGATGCTGATGTATTTGCTCAGATCCCTGACCTTTTCAAGAGCAAGGCTGTCGATCGCCTGTTTGCGCTGGGGCGACAATTGATCCTGTGCTTTGACTCCGCTGGCAGCAGCTAAAAAAGTCAGTACCAGAATGACTGATATTAAATTCTTCATTTTCAGTTGTTTTTAATGAGATCCAGTTCTTTAATTCTTCCGCTTCCATCGAGTTGCATGGCTTCAATGGCATTCCGGTTCGATTTCTGATCTTTGATAAATTGCAGGTAACGGCCAATGGTGGTCGGTTTGTCATAATCCACGATTCCTGCTTCCCTGCTGATAATGATCAGAACCGGCACATCGGTGGAGCTGAAATACTGCAGGGTGTTTTTAATGGTATTATCAGCCTGTGTGAGATTTCCGGCTTTGGCTGCATCCGCAATTCCCTGGAAGGAATTCCACAATTGTGTTTTCAGCGGAAGGTTGGTGGTTGATTTCCGCATATCCAGTATCTTTTTCTCAACCCTGGCAACCAGATCGGAAAGTTCCGGACTGATCCCTTCAGCCTTCAGTTCCGAAAGCGCTTCTTCAAGCTGGTCGGCTGTCAGGTTGTCCTTATTCAACAGCATATCCAGCAGGGATGCCCGCATACGGTCAACCTTCTGGGCTTCTTTCCTTTTGATTTCAGCCATTGCGTTTTTCACGATCTCGTTGGCCTGTTCGATCAACCCGTTTAATTCCTTGTCGTTATAGTTTTTAGCTTTAATGCTGTTGACAAGTTTTGCCTGTTCAGGAACCGATAAAGTTGAGGTGCCGTTAATGATCGACTGAAGCTGTTGTTTAGCGGCCTCAATTTGAGCTTTTCTTTCTTTTTTCGACAATTTTCCGGTCGTTTTACAACCATCAGAACCCACAGCTACCATGGCAATTAGTAATATTGCCGTGAGCTGCCGCCAGTTCACTTCCCTGATTTTTTTTACGATTTCTGACATACTTTCTGGATTAATGATTGTTGAGATTAATTCACTTTATAAAAAGGAAATCTGACCACTTTTGCTTTCAATATTTTATCTCTGATTTTTACAAATATTTCAGAACCTTCTTTCGACAATTCAGCAGGTACATAACCCATTCCGATAGGGATTTTCACAAAAGGTCCCATGGTTCCGGAAGTGACTTCGCCTATTCTATTTCCACCGGCATCCACAATTTCATATTCATGACGGGGAATCCCTTTGTCTACCATTTCAAAACCAACCAGTCTTCTTTTAGTACCTTCCTGTTTCTGCTTCAGGAGATATGCTTTATTGACAAAATCTTTTGCATCGGTAAATTTCGTGATCCAGCCAAGGCCAGCTTCAATGGGAGAAGTCGTATCGTTGATATCATTTCCGTAGAGGCAGTAACCCATTTCGAGGCGGAGGGTATCACGTGCAGCCAGGCCAATGGGTTTAATGCCAAATTCCTTCCCGGCCTCGAATACGGCATGCCATATTTTTGGAGCATCTTCGTTCGACATATATATTTCACAACCTCCGGAACCCGTATAACCTGTGGTGGCAAAGATTACATCCTTCACCCCGGCGAAGGTGAGCTTTTTAAAGGTATAATATTCCATGTCAAGTACTGGCGTATCGGTCAGCTTTTGCATGGCTTTCAAGGCAAGTGGTCCCTGAACTGCAAGCTGGGCGATCTCATCAGAAGCATTGTAAAGATCTGCTCCCATTTTATTATGCTGGTTGCACCAGTTCCAATCCTTTTCAATGTTTGAAGCATTCACCACCAAAAGGAAAGTTTCCCCGTTGACCTTATAGACCAGTAAATCATCCACAATGCCACCCTGCTCATTCGGAAAGCAGGAGTACTGTACTTTCCCATCGGTCAGTTTGGACGCATCGTTGGATGTAACCCATTGTATGAATTCCAGTGCTTTCGGACCTTTCACCCAGAATTCGCCCATATGGGAAACATCAAAAACTCCGATTCCCTTTCGAACGGTTTCATGTTCGGCATTCACACCCTCATATTGCAAAGGCATAAAGTACCCGGCAAAGGGGACCATTTTAGCCCCCATGGCTTCGTGAAATTTAGTAAATGCAGTGTTTTTCATAAAGGACAGGTTTCAATTTCTTAACGTTGCAAAATTAGAAATATTTTATTCTTATTTTTGGCGTATGTTAATAACCTGGCAAAATACTCCCCGCTGGCTGATTTATCTGATCGACATCAGCATTGCAATATCTGCTGTTATTCTTGCTTATTTACTCCGGTTCGACTTTTCATTCCAGGACAAATGGGCAAACACTTTGCCTGAGGTGCTGGCTTATATGACACTAGTACGCGCAGTCAGTTTTCTACTTACCCGTTCTTATGCCGGAATCCTCCGGTATACCAGCACCGGAGATGCGCTGAGGGTGTTCCTGACCGTGCTCACAGGCAGTATCTTTTTTGTCCTTACAAACCTGTTCACATATTTTCTGAATGGCAGGGTGTTTTTCATTCCTTTCTCCATCATTATCATAGATTTTCTGGCCACTTCCTTCGGGATGATCACTTTCAGGCTGATGGTCAAACTGACTTATATGGAATTTCAGTTCCCCGACCGCAGCAGTTTGAAAATTGTTATATACGGAGCGGGTGAAGCAGGAATTACAGCAAAAAGAGCCCTTGATAAAGATGCCGGAACTAAATATAAGGTTCTCGCTTTTCTGGATGATGATCCCAATAAAATAGGAAAAAAACTCGAAGGCATTGACATACTCTCTCCCGGAAAACTCGATGATCTGCTTTCCAACAGAGGCATTGCACAACTGATCCTGTCGGTACAGCATTTTGATGGGAAACGAAAGCAAGACCTTGTGGATAAATGCCTGGCATATAACACCAAAGTGCTCACGGTGCCCCCTGTTATCAAATGGATCAACGGAGAGTTGAATTTTAACCAAATTAAAAAAATCAACATTGAAGATCTTCTTGAACGGGATGAAATCAAACTTGACGAACAGAGTATTTCTCATGAACTGAGCGGAAAGGTGATCATGATCACCGGGGCTTCCGGATCCATTGGCAGTGAGATTGTGCGCCAGGTTTCCTTGTATTCCCCGAAACAGCTGATCCTGATCGACCAGGCCGAAACGCCCCTTCATGATCTTGAACTCGAATATCTCGCGTCCAATGCTGGCACTGACGTTGAGTTTATCCTTTGCGACATCTGTAATGAGGCAAGGATGAGGTCAGTCTTTCAATCTTTCCCTCCCGATATCATCTACCATGCTGCTGCATACAAGCATGTACCCATGATGGAAAACAATGTTTCTGAATCCATAAATACCAATGTACGGGGCACCCAGATTGTCGCTGATTTGTCCATTGAATCCGGTGTAGAGAAATTTATCATGATTTCGACCGATAAGGCTGTGAACCCAACCAGCGTGATGGGCGCTTCGAAACGGCTTGCCGAAATATACATTCAGGCCCTGAACCAGGAGAAAAAAACGCGGTTCATCACCACCCGGTTTGGGAATGTTTTGGGTTCAAGCGGATCTGTGATCCCGCTTTTCAGAAGTCAGATAGAAAAGGGCGGACCTCTTACGCTGACACATCCGGAAATGAGCCGTTTTTTCATGACCATACCGGAAGCCTGTCAGCTTGTTCTTGAAGCGGGAGCTATCGGAGAAGGCGGTGAAATATTTATTTTCGACATGGGCCATGCAGTGAAGATCCTCGACCTCGCCAAAAAGATGATTCAATTATCCGGACTTATCCCTGAACGGGATATCCAGATCAAATATATCGGACTCAGACCAGGGGAAAAGTTGTACGAAGAGCTTTTAAACAAGGAAGAAAATACCCTGCCAACCCATCATCCCCTCATCATGATCGCAAAGGTCAGAACATATAAACTGGAAGAGGTCAAACAGGATATTCATGAACTGAATCATATGGTCCCGACCCGCACCAATGAAGAGGTTGTTAGAAAAATGAAGCAGATTATTCCGGAATTTATTAGTCAGAATTCGGTTTATGAGAAACTGGATTCTGTAAATAAACTTGACAATTAACAAAAATGAATTATTTTTGTATAAAAACAACTCTAAAACCTTACCTTATGAAAACAAGCAAAACCCTTTTTCTGATTGGTTTATTTTTATTGAGTGCTGTTGTATTTACCACTTCAGGTTGCAAGAAAAAATCAGATCCTCCCCCCGATCCCACCTTTGTTGTAACTGCTATCCCTACCGGCGATGTGCTTGAATTTGTCGCTTATTGTTCTACCGATGATGTCCGCCTCACGAAAGTGATCATCAAAGATGCCCTGTTAAATCAATATACCTATACCGCAGGCGGCGACATCTGGATTAAAGATGAAGGAATTACATTCCCGGATACCTATGCCAAACAATTGGGAACCTGGAGGTTTACTTTCGTAGGCTCTGTTGTTTCCGACAGTAGATCTTTTTCGGTTGAATCCACAATTTATATTACCGGAAAGTAACCTTAGAAATAAAAAAATAGGGTGCCCAAAAGGCGCCCTATTTTTTTTTACTTTGTCTTATCAGGGAAAGGCGGCATGGCCGGCAATTCCTTAGGCCAATTCATTAATTCATCTTTCATGACCTCAATTGCTTTGTTCAATTGCTGGTCTTCCCCTGCATACTCCCTGGCAGGATCATTGTCGATCTCAATATCGGGATCCACTCCGTATCCCTCTATGATCCATTCCTTTCCATCCGTGCTGTAAGGTGCAAATTCTGGTCGCATCATGGATCCTCCGTCTATAAAAGGCAGGGTGCCCCGTATGCCTACCACCCCTCCCCAGGTACGTTTTCCGATGGCTTTTCCGATCTTCAGCTTCTTAAACTGATAGGGGAACAGATCTCCATCGGACGCGGAATAATTGTCAATCAGAATACATTTGGGTCCCCATTGCATTTCCAGACGGCCGGGAGCACCTTCGGTATTTCTTGCCATATTGATCATGGTCATCTCCCGGTTAAGCCGCTCAATGATCATCGGAGAAACATTGCCTCCTCCGTTGCCCCTGTCGTCAATGATCAGGGCACGCTTGGCAAGCTGAGGGTAAAAATGTTTCACGAACTCGTTGAGTCCGGCCGGGCTCATGTCCGGAATATGAATATAACCAACTTCTCCGTTTGTGGCTTCATTGACTTTCCGGATATTATCCTGAACCCAGGTATAATAATACAGGTTTGCTTCATCATCGGTAGGAACCACAATGGTTTTTCGTCCTCCGGTTTCAGAAGCAGATGCATTAACCGTAAGCTCAACCTGCTGTCCGGCCGTATTGACCAGGGCTGCATTGATGTCGTTCATCGTTTTGGTCGATTTACCGTTAATCGCCGTGATGAATTCGCCTTCTTTCACATCCACTCCCAGTTCTGTTAATGGGGAACGGACCTCTTTGGTCCAGTTTTCGCCTTTCAGAATTTTATCGATTTTATAATAACCGGAAGCATCCCTGCTGATCTTTGCACCCAGCAAACCCAGTTCAATCCTTTTTGGCTGAGGTTTGTCACCGGAACCTACATACGAATGTCCGATGCTGATCTCCCCGATCATTTCACCGATCACATAATTCAGGTCATTCCGGTTATTGACATAAGGGAGCAAAACAGCATACTTCTTCCGGATGGCAGGCCAATCGGCACCCTGCATGTTCGGAGCGTAAAGGAAGTATTTCATCTGCCGCCAGGATTCATGATAGATCTGGGCCCATTCAGCCTTCAGGTCTATAAAAAGTTTCATGTTTGAAAGATCTGCCCAATCCTTAACCTCAATTTTACCGCCCTTCGGAAGATCGATCACTCCGTATTTCCCATTGGAGGCAAGCAGCATTTTTTTTGTATCGGCAGAAATCTCATAATTACCAAATTCACCGAGATTATTCTCCTTTTTATCCTTCAGGTTGAAAACCAATAAAGATGGACGGACTCCGCTCTTTCCTCCTTTGACATAATAAATATTTTCTCCGATTGCATTGACATTAAAATAGTTCCCGGCTTCGATGGGTAAAACCATAATACGGTTGATAATGCCATCAAGATCTACTTTTACCGTCACCTCGGCTTTGGATTCTCCTTCCTTCTTTTCATCCTTTTTCCCATCCTTTTTATTGTCTTTTGCATCTGTTTTGGCATCTCCGGAAGGTTTTTCGTCTTTCTTAACCCCCACTTCATCATTTTCCGGAGCAAAAGGATTGGCTGTGCTTTTTGCGAGTGTGATGAAATATACTTTACTCATATCCGTATATACATGGTTCCATTCTACCCAGCTGTATGTTGGGCTGAAATCGCGGTTGGAAGTGAAAACCAGGTATTTTCCATCACTGCTGAATTTGGGATCACCTGAATCGTACCAGGAATCGGTCACTGCGGTTTTTACTTTGCCCGCAAGTTCGTATAAATAAATCCTGGAAGCCGTTCTCCGGTTAGGGAACGTATAGGCGATCCATTTGCTGTCGGGCGACCAGGAGAAATCAGTAAATTCCCAGCTTTTCGATTCATCTACCAGGCTTATTTCTTTGGAATCGATATCCACATACTGTAACTTCAGCATTTTATCCGACCAAAGCAGTTTTTTACTGTCGGGCGACCAGATCATCCCGAATTTATAGGTATCCCCGTCTTTCGTGATTTGTAGCGCTTCTGCGCTGCCATCCTGTGCAACAATATATAATTCATCCTCCCCGGTCTTATCAGAAATAAAGGAAATATATTTCCCATCCGGTGACCAGGCCACATCACGGTCATGTACCCCGGGAGTCAGGGTAAGGTTTTTAGTGATCCCCGTTTTGGCTGGAACCGTCCAGACATCCCCTCTGGCACCGAAGGCAATGCGTTTTCCATCAGGTGAAACGGAAAATGAATTGATAAATTTGCTTGCATCCTTCATCGGGTTCCTGCCTGTAATAAAGTCGTTGGCAATATTAACCGTCACTTTCTGCGAGTTTTCGGTGGCCAGATCAAACACATATATGAACCCTCCGTTTTCAAAAACGATGGCATTGTCGCCCAGGGACGGAAATTTAATGTCATACTCCTTGAAATCGGTTACTTTCCGTGTTAATTTGGATTTCAGGTCGTAACAATAAAGATTGGTAGGACGTTCACGTTCGGATACAAAATAGATTTTATCTCCTGTCCACATGGGGAACATATCCTGGGTAATGCTGTTGGTCAGATTTTCTGTTTGTTTGGTGTTAAAATCATAGATCCAAATATCATCTGCCATTCCTCCCTTATAATGCTTCCAGGTCCGGAATTCGCGGAAAACACGGTTAAATGCCAGTTTTGATCTATCGGGAGAATAGGAGCAAAATCCTCCACAGGGTAAAGGAAGTTCATCGGGCAGGCCTCCCTGAACATGCGCAAGGAAAAGCTGGCCTTTGAAATCGTTAAAAGTCTGTTTACGTGAACGGAAAACAATGTTCTCATTATCTTTCCAGGTCATCACGATATTGTTCGGCCCCATACGGTCGCTGATATCGTCCCTGCCCAGGGTTGCGGTGTACGTCAGCCGTTTAGGGATTCCTCCTTCAGATGGTATCAGGTAAACTTCCGTATTGCCGTCATACTGACCGGTAAAAGCAATATTTTTACCATCGGGTGAAAACCGGGCAAACATTTCAAATCCATCTTCATCATTGGTTAGCTTTCTTGCAAGTCCGCCTGATTTATCGACAGTATAAAGGTCGCCGGCATAAGTAAACACAATCTGATTTCCGTGAATGGCAGGAAACCTTAACAATCGGGCCTCGTCCTGGGCAAAGAGATTGCCGATACAGATTGAGGCGATCAATGTAAAAAAAAGTTTTTTCATGAGTGAAAGTTTGGTTTAGGAAGTAAAAAATCAAAGATATTCAGAATTAAGCAAACTTTCTGCCATTTTCGACCTCAACCGGTATTTTCTCGATGAAATGAAAGATTTGTACCTTTGCGAAAGAAAACAAAAAACATGTCTGTAGAAATTTTATTCCCGGGGGGCAAAAAGGTGGATGCCCTGATTGACGGGTTTACCGTACATACCGATCAGGCTTTGGCCGATGGCGGAGATGGGATGGCACCTCCTCCCTTCAGTTTATTTTTAGCCTCTCTGGGCACCTGTGCAGGAATCTATGTAAAAAGCTTTTGCGATAAACGCGGGATTTTTTCAGAAGGGATGCGTCTTACGATGGATTACAATTACGATCCTGTTCAGAAAATGATTGTAAAAATCCTGATTCAGATTCATGTACCACCCGGCTTTCCGGAAGAATATGAAAATGCGGTGATTAAGACTGCTTCCCTTTGTGCTGTTAAAAGGCATCTGAGCGAGAAAATTGAAAACGAAATAACCATAAAAAGATCATGAAAAAAAATTCAGGTTTTACCTCGAAACTCGTTCACGGGACCGGAGCCAAAGATCCCCTAGGCAGTGTGACCACGCCCATTTACCAGACTTCAACTTTTGCTTTTCAGAGTGCTGAGCACGGGGCTCAGTGTTTTGCAGGAGAAAGCGATGGCTATATTTATACGCGTATCGGAAATCCGACCATCCGGGATATGGAAAAGACCATCGCCTCACTGGAAAACGGTTATGATGGCATTGGGTGTTCCTCAGGCATGGGTGCGGTTACAACCGTTTATATGGCTTATCTCGGAGCGGGCAAACACCTGGTCAGTCATAATGCGGTATATGGCCCGGCCCGTGGAGTCATTGAAGGAACTTTCTCAAAGTTCGGAGTTGAATCAACTTATATTGACACGACCAATCTGGAGAATGTAAAAGCAGCAATCCGTCCTAACACAGCACTGATTTATCTTGAATCTCCTGCCAATCCGACTATCGGCATTTCCGACATTCCGGCAATCTGTGCTCTTGCCAAAGAACATCATATTCCTGTTTGCGTTGACAATACTTTCTGCAGTCCGTACCTGCAAAAGCCCCTCGACCAGGGAGCTGACATCGTATTGCATTCCCTCACCAAATTCCTGAATGGGCATGCCGATATTGTGGGAGGTGTGATTGTAACCAAAACCGAGGAACATTATAAAAAAGTCCGGCCTGTCATGGTTACCATGGGGTGCAATATGGATCCCCATCAGGCTTTCCTGACCCGCCGTGGATTGAAAACATTAAGTATACGTATTGACCGCGCCCAGGAAAATGCCATGAAAGTTGCCCAATTTCTGGAAGACCACCCGAAGGTTGAATGGATTATTTATCCCGGGTTGAAATCACATCCTCAATACGAACTGGGTAAAAAACTGATGAACGGTCCCGGCTCGATGATGAGTTTTGGCTTGAAGGGTGGGTTGGAAGCGGGCCGCAGACTGATGAACAACGTAGAATTCTGTGTCCTTGCTGTTTCTCTGGGTGGCATTGAGACGCTTATTCAGCATCCGGCTTCCATGACGCATTCCAAATTATCTCCTGCCGCCAAGAAAGAAGGTGGCATCAGCGATGAGCTTGTCCGGCTGTCTATCGGCATTGAAAACGTGGAAGATATTATCAGCGACCTGGAGCAGGCAATGGACAAAATCAAATAGGATTGAGGAATGAGGAAGTAGGCATGAATGGATACATAAATGAAAATATTCTTAAAACATATTTTGTTTTTATTATTACTTCATTCCTCATTCCTAATTCCAAATTACTCATTCAGTCAGCGTGTTGCGCTGGTCCTTTCAGGCGGAGCCAGTAAAGGAGGCGCACATATCGGCGTAATCCGTGCGCTAGAAGAGCAGCAGATTCCTATTTCCTACATTGCCGGCACCTCGATCGGCGCTGTCGTCGGGGCCATGTATGCCTCCGGGTATACCCCTGACGAAATGGAAAAACTGATGAATTCAGAAAATTTCCAACAATGGGCAGCCGGGGTCATGGATGAAAAATACATTTACTTCTACAGGAAAGAAGAACCCAATGCATCCTGGATCAGCACCAATTTCGATTTCACCAAAAAGCTCACCGCTCTCCTTCCTTCCCAGTTGCTGAAAACCTATGAAATCGATTATCGTTTTATGGAATTGCTTTCCCCTGCAAACGCAGTGTGCAAGGGAGATTTTGATCACCTGATGATTCCTTTCCGTTGTGTCGCTTCCGATATAGATTCCACCTCGGCAATGGTGATCAGAAAAGGCGACCTGAGCACAGCCGTGCGAGGCTCTATGAGTATTCCGCTGATATTTCCACCCGTTGTGATCAACAATAAGCTCGTTTTCGACGGAGGCATGTACAATAACTTCCCTGTAAATGTTGCCCTGAACGATTTCCACCCCAACGTAATCATTGGCAGCCGTGTAGCTCAGCGTTATGATAAGCCGGATCGGGACGATATTATTTCGCAGTTACTGGTTATGCTGATGGAAAGGCAAAGTGATACCATTCTTTTTCCGGAATCAGTTTTAATCGTTCCGAGAATCCCATCTTATGGGATGCTTGACTTCAGACATACTCGTGAACTTGCCGACAGTGGCTACCGGGCAACCCTCCGGAAAATTACTGATATCCGCAAGCTGGTGACCGATAGTGTTTCGCTCCTTGCAATGGCACAGAGAAGGAAAGAGTTTAACCGTCAGAAACCTGAAATGAGGTTCGATTCAATACATATCAGCGGTTTGAATAAAACCCAGGCAAGGTATGTGCGTCACATTCTTAAACACGGCAAGTCCACCGTAAACAAAGAAGAGCTGCAGGCGGAGTATTTCCGTTTCATTGATGAAGGGTTTATCAAGAATATTTTTCCAGTAGCAAAGTTTAACCCGGCAACCGGTTATTATGATCTGTATCTGGATGTCACGAAATCGCCGGGTTTTGATGCGCAGTTTGGCGGTAATTTCACACTGGGAACTTCCAATATGGCATTTCTGGAATTGCAATATAAATATCTATGGACGAAAGCCCTGCATTTCATGGTCAATGGCTACTTCGGGCGGTTTTATACCTCTGCAAAGGTCGATGCAAGGATAGATTTTAATTCAAAAATCCCCTGGTTTGTTGAAGCAAACTATACCTATAATAATTTCAATTATTTTAAGAATGTCACGTTTTTCTTTGATGATAAAACGCCAACTTATATCATTGAAAGGGAATATTTCGGCAGCCTGAAAGTTGGGGTTCCCTGCACCAGCAAAGGGAAATTGACGCTTGGAATGACTTATGCTTTTTCGAATGATAAATATTACCAGTCCAACGTGTTTTCACGGACAGATACCGCAGATCAAACCAGTTTTCATTACATGGCCCCTGCGCTCATCTTCGAGCTGAACGGACTCAACCGCAAACAGTTTGCCAGTGCCGGTGCAAGGCTTCGTCTTTCGCTCTCGTATATTAACGGCCGGGAAGGGATGATCCCGGGTTCTACGGCCGTTAACCCCGGTCTTATCGAAAAGTACCACGACTGGTTCAGGTTCAGCCTCATCTACGACAATTACTTTCAGCGCCTGGGTCCACTGAAGTTTGGGTTTTACGCCGAGGGAACGATTTCAAATCAACCCCTTTTCTCAAATTACACTTCGAGTTTACTATATACAAAGGCTTTTCAGCCATTGCCTGAAAGCCAGACCTATTTCCTGCCCGCTTTCCGTGCCAACAATTATGCCGCTGCAGGGCTTAAGATGGTACTAAGAATTTATAAAAAAATCGAGTACCGCCTCGAAGGTTATATTTTTCAGCCTTATCAGGCCATTCTTGAAAACAACCAGACCCAGACAGCCTATTACGGAAAAAAATTCAGTGACAGGGCTTATATGGCATCCACCGCGATTGTCTACAATTCCCCGCTCGGACCGCTCAGCCTGGGCGTGAACTATTATGATAAACTTCCGGATTCCTTCACCCTGAATTTTAATTTCGGTTATATCCTATTCAATGGAAGAGCAATGCCATAGGTTGATAAGCACTCTGTTGAAACACATTTCACCAAACAGCAGCATGTGAAATAATTGTTATCTTTGCCGTTTAATGGATCAAAATAACCGGCGAAAGTCGGACGCTAAAACAAGTATTAATAACAGGATGATTTTTAACGAATGGAAAATACCGGAAACACCAATCAGAATCCTGAGCAGGAGAATATTATCCCTCAGGAGGAGAATTCTAATCCCGTTGTACTGACTACGGAACTAAACCAAACCCAACCTCCCACTGAGCCCGCTCAGACCGATGACATAAGCCCGCGGGAAATTATTCAGGAACAAACAGTTCTCAGGGATGAACCTATTGAGAATCAGGTCAAAGTAGTTTCTGAAGAACCCATCGAAGAACAATCCGAAGAACATATTGAAGATCATCTCGAAGATCACCCGGAAGAGATTACCGATGAATCAGCTCTTCACCTGGTACATGATTCGGAAGAAGAATTTGACCACTTCAGCCGTGCTGAATTGATTGATCATCTGGAAAAAGCAGTTGCCCAAACCGATATCAATGCAGTAAAAAGCCGGATTGCTCTGATCAAGGTAGCTTTTCTTAAAAAGAAGAAAGAGGAAAACCTCAGGCTATACGAAAAGGTAACGGAAGAAGGCAGCACCAAAGAAGAACAAAAAGAGGTGGTGGAAGATGAGCTGGACAGTAAGTTCAATGAGATTTTCAATATTTACAAAGCAAACAAGGCCCGCTATACAGAGGAACAGGAAAAGATCAAGCTGGAAAATCTGAAAAAGAAATTCCATATCCTCGAGGAGCTGAAGCTCCTGATCAATTCTGAAGAAACCCTGAAAAAAACGTATGACGAGTTTAAAACCTTGCAGGATCGCTGGAAAGAAGTGGGCATGGTACCCCGTACCGAGCTCAACAACTTATGGCAGAACTATCATTTCCTTGTAGAGAAATTCTTCGAAAAAGTCAAGCTGAACAAGGAAATGAAGGACCTGGACCTGAGGAAAAACATGGAATCAAAGATTGCCATCTGTGAAAAAACGGAAGAACTACTGCTCGAAACCTCAGCCATTAAATCTTTCAAAAAACTTCAAAAATACCATGAAGAATGGAAGGAAATAGGCCCGGTGCCCGCGGATAAAAAAGACGAAATCTGGGAAAGGTTTAAAAACACCACGGATAAAATCAACGACCGTCGCCGGGAGCATTATACCCTGATTGAGCAGGACCAGCAAAAGAACCTTGAAACAAAAACCGCCCTTTGCGAACAAGCGGAAGAAACACTTGAACTCAGGAATGACAGCATCAAAGAATGGCAGGAAAACACCAACAAAGTCAATGAATTACTGAATATATGGAAGAGCGTTGGTCCTGTTCCGCAGAAAGTCAATGCTGAGATCTGGACCCGTTTCAAATCTGCACTGGATGGCTTTTTTGCTAATAAAAAAGAATTCTTTGATAAACTGAAAGAACAACAACTTCACAACTATAACCTGAAAGTTGAACTCTGCCTTCAAGCTGAATCACTTCAACTTAATAACGACTGGAAAAAGACAACCAACGAATTAATCCGCCTCCAGGGGGAATGGAAAAAAATCGGACCGGTACCCAAGAAAAATTCGGACAAGATATGGAAGCGGTTCAGGGCAGCCTGCGACGCATTTTTCCAGGCGAAATCGGCCTTTTTCACCAATATTCAGGGACATGAAGAAGAGAATCTCCAGAAGAAAACCGACCTCATGAACCGGCTCAAGGAATATCAGTTTGGTGAGGATAAGTCAGCAAACCTTGAAGTATTAAAGAACTTCCAGCGGGAATGGACTGAAATCGGTCACGTTCCCATCAAGGAGAAAGACCGCCTTCAGAATGAATTCCGCTCACTGATCAGCGGACAACTTGACAAGCTGAAGATCAGTGAAGTTGAAATGAGCACCCTCAATTTCCAGGCGCGCTTTGAATCGATGAAGAACGATCCGCAAGCCAAACGATTTATCAGCCGAGAGAAAGAAGTCCTTATGGGAAAGATCGGCAAAATGAAGGAGGATATCAACCTCTGGGAAAATAATATTGGTTTCCTTGCTAAATCCAAGAATGCCATGATCCTGAAAGAAGAATTCGAGAAAAAGATCGAAAAAGCCAAAAGCGAACTCAAGGTAATGGAAGCCAAATTTAAGATACTCAAGCAACAGATATCCTGAAGCATTAGGCAGGATACAGGATAAATAATCTGAAATGTCGGGCAATTCCTTTGGGAGAGTGCTGGTATTGACAACCTTCGGGGAGTCACATGGGAAAGCTGTGGGCGGAATACTCGACGGACTTCCTTCTAGACTTGAGATTGATACGGATTTTATCCAAAGTGAACTGAACAGGCGCAAACCTGGAAATTTTGAGTATGATTCTCCCCGAAAGGAAGAAGACCAGATTGAAATTCTTTCCGGAATTTTTGAAGGCAGGTCAACCGGGGCTCCCATCGCATTTTTGGTTTATAATAAAGATCACCGGCCAGCCGATTATCACCATCTGAAAGATGTCTTCCGTCCCTCCCATGCCGATTACACCTATCATCAGAAATACGGAATTTACGATCATCGCGGAGGAGGTCGTGCATCCGCCAGAGAAACCCTGGCCAGGGTAGCCGGTGGCGCATTCGCAAAATTGTTCCTGCGAACAAGAAATATTCAGGTGAACGCCCGTATCTCACAAATCGGACCACATCAGGTAAAAGATTCAGACTCAACTTCCCCTGAGGCTTCCGTTTCGCAGTCTATCATTCAGGATGAAAATATCCGGCGGTTTCTCGAGCAACTCAGAGAAACCGGCGATACCTGCGGGGGAATTGTCAAGTGTTCGATTACCGGGGTTCCACCCGGATTGGGAGAGCCGGTTTTCGACAAACTGCAGGCTGATCTTGCAAAAGCCATGATGAGTATCAATGCCGTGAAGGGGTTCGAGTACGGATCTGGTTTCCGGTCTGCCTCCATGAAAGGGTCGGAAAGCAACGACCTTTTTGTTTCAGAAGGCAATGCCATCAGCACGCTTACGAATCACTCCGGGGGTATCCAGGGCGGCATATCCAACGGACAACCCATTACCTTCAGTCTGGCCTTCAAACCGGTTTCCACCCTGATGAGGACCCAGGAAACAGTGAATGTCGCAGGAAATCAGGTAAAACTGGAAGGGAAAGGACGTCACGACATCTGTGTGGTTCCCCGCGCACTGCCCATTGTGGAAGCCATGGCTGCACTGGTCATTGCAGATCATATTTTACGCAATACCACCCACTTTAAATAGGAATTCATTTATTGGGGTTCCTGCTGTGAAAGACAGTGAAATGATCCCAAACCCCAGATAATTTCAACGGAATCAATGCCGATAATTTCCCGTTCCGGAAAACATTCTTCAAGAATCCGCATGGCTTTATCGTCCTGTTTACATTGAAAAGTCGGAACGATCACAACTTTGTTTGCTATATAGAAATTAGCATAGGAAGCCGGTAAACGCTGATTTTCATAGACAACCGGCTGCGGCATGGGAATTTCGGCAATGTCCATTTGCTTACCGTTCGGTAAACGAAAGGTTTTCAGTTTCGTCAGATTTTCTGCAAGAATAGGATGATTCGCATCCGAGCGTCTGGGTTCAACCATTGTCACCACCCCGTCTTCTTTGAAAAAGCGTGTGATGTCATCGATATGCCCATTGGTATCGTCACCTTCAATGCCTTCATTCAGCCAGAGAACCTGGTCGGTGCCATAAAAATGATGAAGGTATTCTTCTATTTCATGTTGAAAAAGTCCGGGATTACGGTTTTCATGCATCAGGCATTGAACCGTGGTAAGCAGGGTTCCGTTGCCATTGAAATCAACGGCTCCTCCCTCCATTACAATTCCGGGGTAAAACACCGGGACTTTCAGATATTTTCCTACCAGGGCAGGGATCTGTTCATCCAAGTCATAGGGATATTTATCTCCCCAGGCATTGTATTTCCAGCTGACCACCGCTTTGGGAGCCTGAGCAAGCGGATTAATCACAAAAGCAGGACCATGATCCCGGCACCAGGCATCATTTGTAGGATGAATGAGCAGGTCAATTTTTTCCAGATCAACACCAAGTTTCACCAATTCCAGGTTCAGCCGGTCGCGCATAATTTCATTCCTGACATTGATGCAAACCCGTTCCCTCTTTGATAATTCAAGAATAAAGCGATTATAAAAAGGGAAGATGCGTGAAAGTGTTCCTGGCCACGAATAGGAATCCTCATGAGGATAACTTAACCAGGTAGCACGATGAGGTTCCCATTCCGCGGGGAAATGATATCCAAGCGATTTCGGGGTCAGGTCGGGAATGTTTTTCATTTTAAACATTAAATTGGGACAGGGTGACAAGGTAACAGGGTAACAGGGCAATATGGTAACAAGGTAACAAGGTGACAAGGTAACATGGTAACCGGGTGACAAAGGAAGAGGGCAACAAGGTGAATGGGGTCAACGGTCACTGTGGTGGTCAATATAGCGGTTTAAAATGGGTTCGTAACTGTCTATCCGGCGGTCGCGAAGAAATGGCCAGTGAACCCTGATCTCATCCGTAAGGCCCATATCCAGTTCCTCAACATGCACGGTTTCTTCTTCATGTGATGCCTGGTAAAGGATTTCGCCAAAAGGACCGGCTACAAAAGAGCCGCCCCAGAAATTCATTTCCTCTTCCTGTCCTGTGCGGTTCACGCTGACCACATATACTCCGTTGGCGATGGCATGTCCCCTTTGAATGGTCTGCCATGCCTGATATTGCTTCCTGTTTAAATCTTCCGGTTGTGATTTGGCCCAGCCTATGGCGGTCGGGTAAAACAGGATTTCAGCGCCCAGAAGACTCGTAATCCGGGCGGCCTCAGGATACCACTGGTCCCAGCAAATCAGCGTGCCAACCTTTGCATAGCGGGTTTCAAATACCTTATAGCCAGAATCACCTGGTGTGAAATAAAATTTTTCATAATACCCGGGGTCGTCGGGAATATGGTGTTTGCGATACCTGCCAAGGTATTTCCCGTCAGCATCAATAACTGCAACGGTATTGTGATAAATTCCAACGGCACGTTTTTCGAACAGGGAAGCCACCAGTACGACTTCAAGTTCCCTGGCGAGCGCTTGAAGCCTTTCCGTAGTGGGTCCCGGAACCGTTTCAGAAAGCCCGAAAGAAGAATAATTTTCTTCCCAGCAGAAATACCTGGAGGCGAAAAGTTCCTGCAGACAAATGACCTGCGCTCCCTGAAAAGCAGCATCCCTGATGCGGCCCATTGCCTTCTGAAGGTTTTCTTCTTTGTCAGAACTGCAGGAAAACTGTATCAATCCTACGTTTAGGAGCCTTTTGTCCATAATCATGGATTTAAGAAAAACTTCCGACAATATTTGTGATACCCCTGCAATACTTCCAGAATATAGATTCCCGAATTCAGGTTATTATAGGGTACGACTATTTTTTCCTGATGGAAGGGGAATGCCTGTACCGAGAAAACCTTTTGACCCATCAGATTATACAGGACGACAGATGTAGGTTGCGCTCCCCGGTCGGGTGGATAAACAAGCAGCCTTTGGGTTTCTTTATCCTGATATACCGAAATCTCGTTTCCTGGCGTACTTTCATCCACTCCGAGGGTATAGTCGAGTTCAAGGTTATCAATATACAATACCGTTCCGTTGTTCATGTTATACTGAGCAGTGGATATCGCAAGGATATTCATGGTATCGGGAGTCGTTTCGGTAAAATAATTGATCCATGCTGAAAATGGGGTCCAGTCGGGAACATTGTCTTTACTCGAAAAATATCCAAGCGCGATGGTATCCTGGATTCCACCGGTGGTTTTAAAAAGCATTATTCCTATGGCGCAGCTATCGCCTCCTACAGGGGAAAATTTAAAAAATCCTTTCAGGTGCGAAGGCTGGTCATGGACCGGGGCTCCTCCTGAAATCGAATAGGTTCCTGAAAAGAGGTTAATATTGAGTTTTCCAAGGGTAATAACCCCCGGAACATCCACAGGTGAACCGGGAATATTGATTCTTTTCGTTTCAAGCCGGGCCGCAAAACTGCCGGATTGAGCACTGTTGCTTTTTGTGACAACAGCCTGGCCAAAAATCGGAATGCTCAGCAATTCCTGGTTCGGAGTATCCCAATACTGGGGATCTGCATATCCTGTATGGGTGATCCAGGTTTCAAAATCAGCATTCGGAATCTGGGTCGTCTGACCCTGAATTGGTTGAAATTGGATACAAACAAATACGAGCAATGCCGTAAAAAATATTCTGAGTTGCATAAAGCTTGAATGTAGGAAGCGTAAAGATAAAATAAATCATTATACCTTTGGAAAAAATCTCCCATGGCAAGCCGTCACAAGCTATTATCCCAGCTGTTTTCAATGGCTTTTTTCTTCTTTATCACAGGGATCGCACCTGCACAGGATTCCTGCCAGGTGACCCTGAATAAAAAAACTGAAAAAATATACCAGGAAGGTCTTGGTCTGTTTAAAAAGGGCAATTATTCCCTGGCCGGGCAGCAGCTAAAAATCGTTCTTCGCACAGAGCCTGATTGCGTGGATGCTCTTTATGTCATGGGACTTCTGAATTATAAAAAATCAAATCCCAACCTCAGGGATGCAGAAAAATATTTCTCAAAGGTCATTGAACAATGTCCCTTTTATGACGTTTATACTTATTATTATCTTGGAGAGATTTATTACGGACTTGAAAATTTTGACAGGGTGGTGAAAAACCTGGAAATATTTTTAAAGGATGTGGATAAGATCAAAACGGATCAGGATTACAACCGTGCAATTGATTTACTTCAGTATTCAAAGTTCTACCTGGATATTACAAGCCATCCGGTGCCTTTTGCCCCTAAGGTTGTAGAAGGAATTTCAACCGCGGAGAATGAATACCTGCCCATTCTTTCACCGGATAACCAGATGGCTTTCTTTACCCGGGAAAAGAAATTATTACCCGATCGCAATACCGTAGTCCAGAATATCCGGTCCCGGGAAAAATTTATTTTCTCCATCCGTGAAAGCGATGGTAAATTCAACGAGGGAGAAGAAATGCCGGATCCTTTCAACAAGAACGAAAATGAAGGAGGCGCCACTTTGACGGCCGACAACAATACCCTTTACTACACGGTGTGCAAGTTTGACAAGGAAAAAAAATATCTGAACTGCGACATTTACTTCTCTGAATACATCAACGGGGAATGGACTCCGATAAAGAGCGTCAGCAACCGGATCAACCTGGATCTATCCTGGGAGTCCCAGCCCAGTGTTTCAGCAGACGGGAAAACGCTTTATTTTGTCAGCGACAGAAGCGGAGGATTCGGCGGATATGACATCTACCGTTCGATCAAATCCGAAAAAGGGGAATGGGGAACACCTATGAACCTCGGACCTTCCATCAACTCGGCGGGCAATGAAAAATCTCCATTTATTCATCCTGATGGTAAAACCCTCTACTTTTCATCGGATGGTTGGATGGGACTTGGCGGCTATGACATTTATTATTCCCGCCTTGGGGATAACGGCATATGGATGAAGGCAAGGAATATCGGATTTCCGATTAATTCTCCTGAAGATGAATTGGGTTTTTTCGTGAGTACCGACGGGGCTTACGGGTATTTCTCCTCCAACAAATTAAACGGCAAGGGAGGGTGGGATCTTTATTCCTTCGATTTGTACGAAGGTGCCAGGCCGGAAAAAGTGATTTTCATCAAGGGGACCGTCAGTGCTGAATCCATGGCAGAACCTGTGAAAGCCAGGATTGAACTTAAAAACATTGAAACCAAGAAAATTTCCGAAATACCCCTCGATTCCATGACCGGCCGTTATGTTGCAGTGGCTCCTTTTAACAGCGATTATATTATGACGGTCAAGAAGGAAGGATATGTTTATGAGTCGAAATACCTTGCAAAAGCCGACACGGCATTTAACGCCCCCGCGGATGTAGATGTGGAGATAAAGCCGATTGAGTTAAACAAATCATATCGTATCAATGATATCTATTTCGCATTTAATTCTTACGAACTCACAGCTGAATCAGAAGCAGTTCTTGATCAGCTTATTGAATTCCTGAATGAAAATCCAAATATTTTCATTGAAATCCAGGGGCATACCGACGATATCGGAAATGATGCAGCGAACCTTAAGCTTTCTGGGGAAAGAGCAAAATCGGTTTACGATTATTTAATCAGGAAAGACATCCCTCAAACCCGGCTCACTTTTCAGGGTTTCGGCGAATCAATGCCGGTAGCCTCCAATGAGACCGAGGAAGGACGGGCCAAGAACCGGAGAACCGTATTCGTGATTACCCGGAAGTAATCCGGATGATACAGATCAGGGATTCAGGATGGTGGAACGGATAACTGCTTCTTATAATTCCTTCAGCAGATTAGCCATTTCGATGGCTGCCAGTGCAGCGTCAAAGCCTTTGTTTCCTCCTTTTGTACCAGCCCGCTCAATGGCTTGTTCCAGGTTATCGGTGGTTAGCACTCCGAAAATCACCGGCACGCCTGATTCCAGACCAACCTGCGCAACGCCCTTGGAAACCTCAGCCGCCACATAATCGAAATGAGGGGTTGCTCCCCGGATGATTGCACCCAGACAAATAACCGCATCATATTTTCCGCCCTGGACCATTTTTTTAGCCAGCAAAGGGATTTCAAATGATCCGGGAGACCATACCACCTCAAGGTTTTTTTCATCGGCTCCATGACGTTTCAGTCCGTCAACACAACCGGCCAATAATTTACCGCTGATAAATTCATTGAAGCGGGCGATCACGATACCGAACTTCAGTCCTTTGGCATCGAGTTTTCCATCAATTGTTTTCATAATTCATCTTTAAAATTAAGCATATGACCCATTTTTTCCTTTTTGGTCTTCAGGTATTTCAAATTTCTCGTGTGATTCATGATCTGTATCGGAATGCGTTCAATCAGTTCCAGACCAAAACCTTCCAATCCCGAAATTTTCTTCGGGTTGTTGGTAAGCAGCAGAAGTTTTTTAACTCCGAGGTCGGCCAGAATTTCAGCACCGGTTCCGTAATCCCGGAGGTCTGCAGCAAAGCCAAGCGCCTGGTTTGCTTCTACGGTATCCATTCCCTGATCCTGTAAAGAGTAAGCCCGCATTTTATTTGCAAAGCCGATCCCGCGTCCCTCCTGACGCATGTATAGTAAAATTCCGCGTCCTTCCTTTGCAATACGCTTCATGGCAAACTCGAGCTGGTCACCGCAATCACAACGCATGGAACCGAATACGTCTCCGGTAAGACATTCAGAATGCACCCTTACCAGCACGGGTTCCCCATCCGTGATATCTCCTTTTACGAGGGCAACATGGTTTTCGTTGGTGATTTTACTGATATAGCTGTAGGCAACAAATTTTCCGTACTTTGTTGGCATGTCCACCACAGAAGCGCGCTCAATAAGTTTTTCCGATTTCCGGCGGTAATCTATCAATGCGGCAATCGTAATGATCTTCAGGTGATGTTTCTCCACGTATTCCATTAACTGTGGAACCCTGGCCATTGAACCATCCTCGTTCATAATTTCACAGATCACACCTGCAGGATATAATCCGGCCAGCTTTGCCAGGTCGACGGATGCTTCCGTATGCCCTGCCCTTACAAGCACTCCCCCTTCCTTATATTCAATAGGAAAGATATGCCCCGGCCGGGTAAAATCTTTTACTTTTGAAGAAGGATCCAGCATTTTATTCACAGTCAACGCCCTTTCCTGAGCAGAAATCCCGGTGGTGCATTCAGCGGCATCGATAGATATGGTAAAAGCGGTCCGGTTTGGGTCGGTATTCTTGACCACCATCCGGTCAATATTCAATTCTTCCAGCCGTTCACGAATGATCGGAAGACATATTAAACCGCCTCCGTTCTTAGCCATAAAATTGATCATTGCTGGCGTAACCTTCTCGGCCGCAATCACCAGATCGCCTTCATTTTCCCGGTCTTCATCATCCACCACAACGATCATCCTTCCTTTTCGGATCTCATCAATGGCTTCTTCAATGGTATTAAATTTAAAATCACTCATATAATTATTATAGAAAGTCGTTTTTCTCCAGAAATTTCATATCGATCTTTGAGCCCCGATTTACAGGCTGAATCAGCTTTTCAATGTATTTCGCAATCTGGTCACATTCAATGTTAACCAGGTCGCCGGCTTGCCTTTCAATGAGGGTGGTCACATTCCGGGTGTGCGGGATCACCGAAACCTCAAAAGAAATCGGGCTTACCGATGCGACCGTAAGGCTGATCCCATCCAGTGCAACGGATCCCTTTTCGACAATATATTTTAAAACCGAAGCTTCCGTTCCAATGCTGAACCAGACCGCATTGTCTTCTTCCCGCCGACTGATCACCTTCCCCACTCCGTCAATATGGCCGCTCACCAAATGGCCACCTAATCGGTCCTCCAGGCGAAGCGCCCGTTCCAGGTTCAGCTTGCTCCCGGGTTGGATATTTCTTATGTTGGTCCGCCGCATGGTTTCCGGCATTACTTCAACGGTAAAGGCTAAGGTGTCGAAAGATATAACGGTCAGGCAGATGCCGTCCACACTGATGCTGTCGCCCACTTTAATATCCTCCAACACCCTTGAGCAGGAAATTGTCAGCCTGGCTGAATGAACGCCCTGTTTCAGCATTTTTACCTTCCCGGTTTCCTCAATAATTCCTGTAAACATATCCTGAAATTAATAATTGCTGATCCAGCTTTCCATCATCAAATCCGCTCCCACTTTTTTCACCCTCATGTTTTTCAGCACGAATGCATCTTCCAACTTTTCAACCCCTGTTCCTCCAACCGAGGTAGGAGCCTTGTCGCCACCTAATATCTTCGGGGCAATAAAACAAACGACTTTATCCACGATTCCGTCTTTCAGCGCAGAAAAAGCCAGCGTGCCTCCGCCTTCTATCATTACAGCGTCGATACCCATCCTTCCAAGCGCTTTCATTAAGTATGCCAGATCCACCCTGTTTTCTTTCCGGGGACAAATAACGATCTGTACTCCCAGACGCTCAATGTCCCTGAGTTTCTGTGAATCGGCCTGATCAGTCACAGCCAGAATGGTCAGTTGCGGATTGTTCAGAAAAATCCTGGCCGTAAGCGGAATCCTGCCCCGGCTGTCAGCGATCACCTTGATCGGGTCTCTGCTGCCTTCCCGTCCCTGTCTTGTATTAAGCAAGGGGTCGTCGTTCAGTATGGTTCCTGCCCCGGCCATAATAGCGGTGTACTGCTGACGCATTTTGTGAACCCTTTTCCTCGATGCTTCGCCCGTTATCCAACGGGATGAATTGGTGACTGTCGCAATTTTACCATCCATGGTCATGGCAGATTTCAGTATTACGAATGGCAAACCGGTACTGATGTATTTTGTGAATACTTCATTCAGTTCAATACATTCCTTTTCGAGAATTCCAACATCCACGCGAATTCCATTTTTCCGGAGAAAGTTGATCCCTTCACCTTTAACCAAAGGATTGGGATCTTCCATGCCAACGACCACCCTTTTTATCCCTTTTTCCAGAATAAGCGGCGCACAGGCAGGCGTTTTCCCCTCATGAATGCAAGGCTCGAGGTTGACAACCAGGGTGGCTCCCGCTACCGTACCGGAAGCGTGATTAAAGGTCTCCACTTCAGCATGTGGGCTTCCAAAATAATGATGATACCCTTCTCCTGTGATCTGACCATCTCTTACCAGTACAGCGCCCACCATCGGATTGGGGTTCACCCATCCCGATCCTTTCTTGGCCAGGCGGATCGCCCTTCGCATATATGGTTCAAATTCTTTCATTAAAAAAGCCCTAAAGTCAATACTCCAGGGCTTAGTATGATACAATTAACAAATAACGCTATTTGTTCCTACTCTTCTTCCATCCAGACTGTTACTGTCGGTGCCGAAGTTTCATCGGCTCAATCCGGAATTCCAAAAACAGCATTTGCTATTCCTGGAATCCCGGAGTCGCGGACTTTACCGCCGGTCGGGAATTGCACCCTGCCCTGAAGAACGTATTATATTTTTATGAACGATTACAAATAAATATTACTGAACGATCAGACGTTCCGTTTTGGTTTCCTTTCCGTTTTCAACCTTAACCATATAAATTCCTTTGGGATATTTGGAAACATCCATGGAACGAGCAAAGGTTGAAGTGGGAGTGGAAAGTTGATCCTGACATATCAATTGTCCTTTCAGATCACTGATAATCAAACTGGTGCTTTTACTTTTCAGACCGGTAAAACTGATTACAATTTTCTCATTCCCGGGATTCGGCTGAATGGTAATGCCCAGCGCATCGGTTGTTTGTTCCTGGATACCGGTACATGGGTCGAAAGTGATGGTGACATCGTCGGAAACAGCATCCGGACAAGGAGCAGCAGGGTAAGCAGTCAGGGTAAGATTCACGAAGGTATTGGCATGATCGCCAGAACCCGGGTAATAAATGGTAGCCACGGCTCCGGGATTCAGAAAATGTCCGTCGCCGGGCGTCGTCCATTTTACACTATCATAATCAGATGCGGTTCCTACAACCGGAAAAGCCGGAACATGCCAGCAATAAAGAGCGTCTTCACCTGCATTCACCACCGGGGTGGTATTTACTACCAGTAATACGGAGCCGGTTTTTGTTTGGGACCCATCATTGACCGCACAGATATAAGTGGTGCTGACCACCGGAGCAACGGTGGGATCTTTCAGGGTTGAAGTAAAACCCGGAGGATTTGAAGTCCAGGAATAGGTATAGGTTCCTGACCCTCCGGTTGCATCCACATCGAGCTGGGAAGAACCTCCCAGACAAATCGGGTTCGGATCGGCAGTAGCCTGAACTGATAAAGCATTCAGGAAGCTGAAAGAAGCAATCCGTGTTTTCCAGTTTGTAGGCGAGAGGTTGGTATAATATTCCTGTGTATACCAGAAAGTAGTCTGATCAGGATCAACATTCATCGCACTGTAATCTCCCCAGCGACCGGAGGCGTCGGTTTGTGATCCGCTTCCGTTCATGATACCGGATTCAGCAATGGTCATGGTATTTAAAGGATCGGCAGCCATTCTTCCGGTATATCGGATGGAAGGATACATATCAGCACTGGAGATGGAATAGCCCAGGGCAATATTGCCTGCAGAGTCCATCGCGATTCCTCCCATCCAGCGGTATTTGGAGTCGGGAGCATAGGTTCCCTGCTGATAAACAGACCATTGGGCACCTGCTGTTTTACGGAATTCATACCATCGTATCCCCGCGATATTTGAGCCGGCATTCACGGTACCATTTGCAACCATTGAAAAATGGTCGCTGAATTTCCTGAAAGCAAGACGGAACATGATTCTTCCGGAGCCACTCATGGCATCCACTTTAACGCTGGTCCCTTTTTGCGGGATGGTGTTCGAACCATTGAAATAAGTATAAGCATTTACAGGCAACTCAACCACTTTTGTGAAAGTGGAACTGGTCGGAGCTGTCCAGTTTGTTTTAAATTCATAAACGATAGCCCGGGGAGGATTTGATTTGGTATACATAAAGTAGCAGGGTGTGGTATCGGCGGGGAAAGGCCCGTCACAGTCGGCGGGCAGCATAGCCCAGGGACCGCTGGTAAGTGTAAATCCCTGAATACTCGCGTTGGGATCTGCAGCAATCATCTTGGTGCGGTCCATGGCATACACACCAACTCCCAGAGAACTGGTTGCATTCGGCATCTGAAAACGGTTGCAGGTCAAATAATAACCGTCATGCCAGATAGAAATTTTGGGATAATCTGGCATGATATAGGAAAAAGGATATTGATAACGGTTCCAGGTTCCTGTAGGATCTGCGGTTGTTGAAACGGCAACCATCATGAAGCAGGGGCCGGAAGGCCAGTTTAAAGAAAACTGACTGATGAACCAACGGTTGGCCACTTCATCAAAAAGAACAATGGGATCGCCGTCATTGTCATTATTGGGCATCCCGCTCCAAATCGTACTGTTATTCAGGGGGCCCAACATCAGGGAACCGGTTTTTGAATAAACGGCAAACCGGCAGTTTACCATTGAAATATAATGATTCAAACCGACATCCCCATCTGTATCCGGAGGAATATATAGATTTTGTGAAGGAACACCGGCGAAATTCTGAATGGTGGTATCGGTCTGGGTAAGTCCGAAAGCACGCTGAATGTTCGGATCAAGCAGATAGGCATCCTCGGGTCCTTTCATTTCATGATGATGATTTGACGGATTGATAACATACCCGTCTTTCCAACTTCTGTCGACCGGCACCATTTTCTTCGACATCTCACTGAGCGGCGGTGAAACATCAAAATAAACAGGTTTAATCACTACAGCTTTATGGTTTCCTTGCTGTGCGAATGCAAGATTCGTGAACAAGATAATAACGGTAAAGAGGGAAAAGATTTGTCTCATGGTGATTGTGGGTTTTTGAATTCGTTACAAATTTACGAAAGTTTGTTCTTTTTACACAGACCTGCCCGTTTTTTTATATAATTTTATCTTTTAAAATCCGAACCATGAATATAATTATAACAGGAGCCGGGAAAGGAATAGGGTTTGAACTTGTTAAGGTGCTTTCCAAACATAAGCTGAATCATATTGTGGCCATTTCACGGAATGGAAAATCCCTGAAGGAACTAATGGCTGCCTGTAAACAAATGCAGACCGATACCCGTGTGACGGTTTATGAATTTGACCTGAACCAGTTTGAATTCTACCCTTTCATTGTTCAGAGACTGGAAACTTTTATCCACAAATGCGATGTGCTCATTAACAACGCCGGAAAACTGATCAATAAACCTTTTCTGAAATTTGAGCCCAGCGATTTCGATGACATTTTCAATGTGAATGTGAAAGGCCTCTTTTTCCTGACCCAGGCCCTTTTCCCAATGATGAACAAAGGCGGGCATATCGTAAATATCAGCAGCATAGGCGGAAGCGTTGGCAGCAGTAAATACGCCGGACTTTCCGCTTACAGCGCCAGCAAAGGGGCTGTAGCCGTTCTTACAGAAGTACTGGCAGAAGAATTTAAGGAAGCTGAAATCAGCGTGAATTGTCTGGCTCTGGGAAGCGTGCAGACCGAAATGTTCCAAAAAGCTTTTCCGGGCGCAAAAGCCCTTCAGGATCCACAGCAAATGGCCAATTTCATTGCCGACTTTGCCGTCAACGGACAAAAATATTTCAACGGAAAAGTCATACCGGTAGCACGCTCGGTTCCTTGAAAAGGTAATAGGATAACAAGGTGACAAGGTTCATTCGTGCATTCTTGCATTCTTGCATTCTTGCATTTCTTTTATCACTCCTAAAGATAATCCCCGCTCCCTGCCTTAATTCGGCTGAAGGGCGCAATGGACCTCGCATAGATTCCATGAACATACGCAATGGCCAAACCGTAATTGGTAACAGGAACACCGGCATCGATGGCCGGCTTTAAACGGTTGATCAGCTGTTTCCGTGTAATCATGCAGCCCCCGCACTGAATAATCAGGGCATAAACGCTGATGGGTTTTGTGATGGCGCTCAAACCGGCAACAACATCAAACTCAAGTTTCTTGCCGGTAAAATTACTCAGCCATCGTGGTATTTTCGTCCGGCCGATATCGTCGCAGGAAACATGATGGGTACAGGATTCCAGGATCAGGATACGGTCGCCTTCTCTCAGCTCCCCTATTTTAGGAGTGCCTTTTAAGTACGCCCCGAAATCAGCTTTCTGACGGGCCAGGACAATGCTGAAACTGGTAAGGGGAATATTTTTGGGAATGGCCGCGTCAGCTTTCGGAAAAACCTGGCTATCGGTAATGACCAGGGCCGGTTTGGGGTTCATTTTCTTAAAAAACACATCGATTTCCCTTTCCTTGCATAATACGGCAATGCCATCATGATCCAGTACGTCCCTAATGACCTGAACCTGGGGAAGGATCATCCGGCCTTCCGGTGCCTCGATGTCAATGGGGGTGATGAGCAATACCACGTCTCCCTGAGAAATCAGATCGCCCACGAGGCTTACCTTCTGATAGGCCGAACGGGGCATGGTATTGCGCATAAAGCCCAGCACTTCTTCAAGATTCCCGGGATGGAGCGCGCTGAAACTGATCAGCGGAACCCCGTATTTTTCCTGGAGAAGAACAGAAAGGGCAGGATCCGGCTTTGCAAGATCAGATTTATTATGGATAATGATGAAAGGAAGGTCCTGTTTTTGAAAGTCCCTGATCAGACGCATTTCAATCTCATCAAACCGGTTTCCCGCAATAACAAGAATGGCCAGGTCAATAATTTTAAGCATTTCATGGCTTTTGGCCATCCGTTTTATTCCCAATGATCCTTCATCATCCATTCCTGCCGTATCAATCATAATAACCGGGCCTATGCCAGGAATTTCGATCGATTTCTTCACCGGGTCGGCAGTGGTTCCGGCAACTTCGGAAACGATCGCGGTTTCCTGTCCGGTGAGGGCATTGATGAAGGAACTTTTTCCATTGTTACGCCTTCCGAAAATACCGATATGCGGTTTATTGTCTCGTCCTTTAGACATGTTGCATCATTTTACTTGTTCTTCGCCTTGAGGCTGCTCCAGATCCAGGTCAGCGAGGGTATAGCCCAGTTTCAGGAGATGCTCAGGCTGAATGATTTCTTTAAGCTTCGCGGCATTCATCATCTTAATTTCATCATTTGCTTCAAAGATATTCCATCCTTTTTCCTTCATACAAATGGCAAGGGTGGAAGCTTTATGATAACCTATATAAGGAATCAGCGCCGTGGTGATGGCCGGGCTGTATAAAAGTCTTCCGGAACTGATTCCGGCGTTCACCCCCATACCATCAAAAAGATTATGATTCATTGTTTCATCACATGCAATCAGGAGGCAGATACTTTCAAGCAAAGCGATTCCGATTACCGGAAGATAGGCATTCAATTCAAGGCAGCCCTGGGCCGAAAGCGAAGTGATCAACTGGTCGTTGGCATAGATCCGGTGAGCGGCGCTGATCACAAACTCAGGAATGACCGGGTTGACTTTTCCGGGCATGATGGAGCTGCCCACCTGAACCTGGGGGATTGTCAGCTGGTGCAATCGTGCATTCGTACATTCGTGCATTCGTTCATCCGGATTACAAAGGTCGGAAGCCAGCAGCCGGATGTCAGAAACAATTTTCTCAAGATTTACGGCATGGGCTTTCAGTATGGCATGAATTTCGACAAATGTATCCAGGTTGGAGGTGGCATCCGGCAGGTTTTCACTTCTTGTGACCGGCAATCCTGTGATCTGCTGAAGTTGTCTGATCGCTTCCATGATGAAAAAACGGGGCACGGCAATCCCGGTCCCGATGGCGCTTCCACCCAGATTCACCATTTTAATCCGCTCGAAACATTTGGAAACCCTCCACCAATCACGGGACAAAGCTTCACTGTAACTCCCAAAGAGCTTTCCGAATGAAGTGGGAACCGCTTCCTGCATCTGCGTATAGCCAATCCTCAGGTCGTTGCGGTGCTTCCCTTCCAGTTCTTCTACCCTGAATCGCAGGTCATTGACCGCTTTCTCCAGCACATTGAGTTGCTGCATAACAGCCAGTTTCAGAGAGGTGGGGATAAGGTCGTTGGTGGACTGGAAAACATTGGCATGTTCAACGGGATCAATCGTTTCATGATCACCCGGCTTTTTACCCATCTTCAGCAAGGCGGCATTGGCAATGATTTCATTCACATTCATGTTGATGCTGGTACCTGCTCCTCCTGAAATGCCGGGAACAATGAAGGAATCAAAGTACATCCCTTCTGAAACCTCTGTCGCAGCAATGATCAGATGGCGGATGACAGATGAACTGATGCCCGATAAGCCCAGCCTCTCCAGGGGCGGGGTTGGGGAAGGGTGCTCCAGGCTGTTTTTTTCAACCGCAAGCTGGTAAGCCTCTACGGTCAGGTAACAGGCTTTCTTCACCATCCCAATGGCCTTGTACCATTCTACCGGGAAAGGAGTACGGTCGGGAAAATTTTCCTTTGCCCTCAAGGCATGAATCCCATACAATGCATCATCCGGTATTTCACGGGTTCCGATAAAATCCTTTTCCAGACGCATAAATCAATAAATTATAAAGTATGAACAATGAACAATAAAAAAATGTTAGGGTGAATGCTGCAAATTTTCATACTTTTACAGCATTCCGTAAATTGCTTTCAATATGAAGCAAATATACTGCCTTTTCTTTTTCCTGTTTCTTTCTGTTTGCAGTTTGGCTCAATCCAATACTGAATTCTGGTTTGTAGCCCCTGAAGTCACTTCCGGACATGGCGATCGTCCCATATACCTCTATCTTACTTCCTTCGGCCAGGCTGCGACTGTTACCATTTCCCAGCCAGCCAATGCTGCAGTTTTTACACCCATCGTGGTCAATATTCCGGCCAATGGAACATCCCAGGTAAATTTAACGCCTTTCATCGACGTGATCGAAAACAAACCTGCCGACCAGGTGCTTCCTTATGGAATTAAAATCCTTGCCACAAAGCCTATTACCGCTTATTACGAGGAGGCTTATACCAATAATACCGATATTTTTACCCTTAAGGGATTCAATGCCTTGGGCACGGATTTTTATATCCCCTCCCAGGATTTTTTTTATAATCATACGCCACTGACTCCACAGGCATACAATACTTTTGATATTGTTGCCACCGAAGATAATACCACCGTTACCATCACCCCCAGTAACAACATTGTGGGACATGCAAAAAACGTAACCTATACCATTGTTCTGAACAAAGGCCAGACTTATTCGGCGCAGGCAACCGGAACCGGGGCGGCAAGTCACCTGATGGGATCACATGTAACTTCCGACAAACCCATTGCCATCACTTTCAAAGACGATTCCGTACAGGCTACCGGACAAAATTGTTACGACCTGGTAGGAGACCAGATCGTCCCGACCACTGTAATTGCGACACAGTATGTTGCGGTTCGAGGCTACCTGAATGCTGCGGTCAACGACAGGGTTTTTATTGTGGCCACACAGGATAACACGGATATTTTCCGCGATGGTAACCCAGTGGCGGTTGGAAACATAAATACTGGCCAGCTTTATTCATTTCCACTCCCGCTTGCAAATCCTGCAAGTTTTATCAATACAAGTCACCCGGTTTATGTTCTGCATGTAAGCGGGTACGGCTGTGAAGTGGGAGGGGCTTTGCTTCCGCCCATTAATTGTACAGGCTCAGATGAAATTGCCTTTACCCGTTCCACCTTATATGATTTCGGCCTGATCATTATCACCAAAGATGCCGCAAAAGGCAGCTTCATGATTGACGGAGATCCAACGCTGGTTCCGGCTTCAGCGTTCAACCCTGTACCGGGAAATCCATCCATGGTTTATGCCAGGATAGAATATACTACAGGGCAGATTTCTGCCAATAATCCGCATATCATAACGAATTCAGCAGACATTTTTCACCTTGGGATTATCAATGCCTCGGGAAGTGGTGGAACAGGAGGCTGCCGGTATGGATATTTCTCCGACTTTGCCGACCTGAACCTGGGTCCCGATACCTGGATCTGTCCCGGAAATTCAAAAGTCCTGGATGCCGGGCCCGGAAGGAATTCTTATCTGTGGAGTACAGGAGAAACTACACAAACGATTACGGTTACATCGACAGGAACCTATTCTGTGACGGTTGACGATCACGGTTGTATGCTTTCAGATGAAGTGGTGATCAGCTATTATACCGAACCTGTTCCCAATCTGGGCCCGGACCGGGCGATATGTCCGGCTCAGCAGCAAACCATCACCCTGAGCCCGGCCGGGACTTATGTTTCATATTTATGGAGTACCGGGGAGACAACCCCTGTTATCAATGTTAATACACCAGGTTCGTATTCGGTAACCGTTACAGATGGAAATTCATGCAGTGGTTCAGGCTCCATCAACATCACAGAAAGGCCTTATCCGGTACCTTTGATCACAGGCACGACGAATCCATGCATTGGATCTCTGGCGGTTCTTTACAACGGAGACCTGGGAAAAACCAATTACTTGTGGACTGCAACCGCAGGAGGAATAAACATGAACGGGCAGGGAACCGACCATATTACCATCGACTGGACCAATGCCTCTGCTCAGCAACTTACCCTGAATTATACTGATCAGTATGGTTGCACCCCCCTTGCTCCTACCATTTATAATGTTGATGTAAAACCTTTGCCGGTTCCAGGCCTTTCGGGTCCGGCTTCCGTCTGCCCCGGGATTCCCGGAAATGTATATTCATCGGAGGCCGGTAAGACAAACTATCAATGGTTCGTTTCAGCAGGAGGTACTAAAACTTCTGGCGGTCTTTCAACCGATCCTACAGTTACCATAACCTGGAATATCAGCGGACCACAAAATGTCAGCGTTGGGTATACCGATGGATTCGGCTGCACATCTGCTACCCCTTCAAATTGGTCTGTGACGGTAAACCCCAATCCGGTCCCTGTGATCACAGGACCCACGCCTGTTTGTGAGTTATCGAATCCTCCGGGAGTATATGCAAGTCCTTTCCTGTCAGGCCATTCCTATTTATGGAGTGTTAGTGGTGGAACTTTACAGGCAACCGCAAATCCCAATGAAATAAGGGTTCAATGGGGAACTGTCGGTCCCGCATCGATCAACCTGACAGAAACCAGTTCTTTTGGATGCCAGGCTCCGGCGAATGCTTTTTCTGTTCTTCTCAATCCCAAACCCTTAGCATCCGGTTTAATCAGTGGCTCCCCAGCAGTCTGCGATGCTTCTTCCAATAACATTTTTTCGGTCCCTGCCATCACTTATGCCACTTCCTATTCCTGGTCGTACTCGGGTACAGGCGCCAGCATTCAGAATCCGGCCACAAATCCGATCACGGTCAACTTCAATGTGAATTCAACAAACGGAAATTTTTCAGTTTTCGGAATAAATGCCTGTGGCAGCGGTCCGGTTTCCGCTCCTTTTCCACTCACCATTAAACCCCTCCCGGATACCCGCCTTGAAAACTGCATCAACCTATACATGAGTAACACTGCAAAGCCTTTCACCCTGAAAGGGGGATCTCCATTGGGAAGTACCGGGTTTTACGCGGTTGACAGCAACCCCATCCTGTCCGGAATTCTGAATCCATCCGCCCTCACCTTGGGATCTCATACACTTACCTATACCTATCAGAATGCTTTGCTTTGCTCAAAATCGGCAAGCGAATCTTTCAATGTGATCAGCAATTCTTTTTCCTGCGGGCAGGACCTGCTTGATCTCCGAGACGGGGAAATCTACCATACTACCTTGCTTGGAGGGAAATGCTGGATGGCGGAAAATCTCAGAACCGGAGAGAAAATTCCGGATTCCCGGCATCAAACTGATAACTGCCGGGTGGAGAAACACTGCCTGTCGACAGAAACCAACGATCATTGTAAGAATTACGGGGGTGTTTATCAATGGGATGAACTCATGCGTTTCGAAACCACGGAAGCGTCTCAGGGTCTCTGCCCTGGAGGATGGCATGTTTCTACCGCAGCTGAGTGGAACGCCATGCTCACAGCGGCATACCAGGGAAGCAGTCTGGCAGCTTTCGGTTTGAGCGACCTCTTTCTGACACCCCGTGGTTTTGAAGCTTTGGAAAAAGGGATCTATTTCCTGAACGAAACCTGGGCTTTCATGTCAAATTCAAGCCTTCCTGCCGGCATGTTCTGGACTTCAACGGAAAATGGTGTAAACATTGCCATTGCAAGAGGCCTCAATCTGGTAAATCCAAGTGTTTCTTACTATCCTGCAGGGAAAACCCACGCCTTTTCTGTAAGATGTGTAAAAGATTAAAAAATTAAGTAACTTTATGGCTTAGTTTAATGTAAAAAATTTTACCGTATTTATAGCCTTATGAAACGGAAAAATTTCTCTTCAGGCCTCCTTATCACAATCCTGTATTTTGTTTCATTTGCCGTTCTGGCAGAGGGAACCAATGAAATTATGCCTTCGGCTGCAAACCCGACTAAAATGCATTTATCAAAATATCACTTTCTTAATGATGAAAGCTATAATGATTTTGCGCTGTACCGTGCACTTCCAAATGAACGCTTGCAGTTTACCGTAAAAGATGCCACTGAAATAGTATATTTCGGATTCCAGCCAAAACCAGCTGAAGCTACCGCAGATTTTAAATTCAGAATTAAAAATGAAGCAGGGGTTGTGGTTTTTCCCACCGATGGAACAGAGGTCAGGGTTCCCGGTTCAGGCATCGGATGGATTAATGGCCTGGCACAGGCACAGTACGGACCCAACACCATCAATCCGCTTGGATATACTCCTTTTGTTTTTAATCCTTCCGCGGGAGGTGATTATTATCTTGAATTCAATTTCAATGGTCCTGATCCTCCACCTGCTCCCAATCAACCCGGAACAACAAAAACCCTTGAATGTTTCGACATAACCGTTGCAACATCCGGAAATGTTGCTATTCCCGGCAGGGTTTGGTCAAAAGCGTGGCAGTTTACCACAGACGGCACGAACAATACTTCAAAAGCAATGATGTTTCCTTATACAGATGACGGAATCACTACACGTATCGACCTGAATGGAATCAGTCCTTATCGCTTCGCCGTTTCCTGTAATAAAACCGGAGTTGCTGCTTCGGGCAACATCGCTGAGGACCGAAAATCAGTTACCGGACTGCATACCTACCCTCAATACCGGGTTTTTCTTAATATACCGGATCATTCCATCCCATATTTCGCTGAAGGGGAACTTGGGCAGTTGATTTCTGCCAGTGCCTCCGAAATAAACTGTGACGGTTCCGTCAAGTTTGAGATCATGGTGAATAAAGACGGGTATGTGAATGTCACTTTAGGTTTTTCGGGCGGATTTATTACCAGGCTGCTTCCACCGGCTGATGTTCTTGCTTCTCCAGCCGTTAATGTTATTTCCTGGGACGGAAAGGATGGCGCCAACAACCCGGTGCCCAATGGTACAACCATTAGTGTATCTGTTCAATACGTCAATGGGCTAACGAATTTACCCATGTATGATGCGGAATACATGAATGGCACAGGCTACCCCACCTGGAATGGATTAATTGTTGACCTGGTCTCCCCGGCCGGGAATAAACCATCGCTGTTTTGGGATGACACTAAAATAACAGGCTGCATTCCTCCGGCTGGATCCAACTATGCAGGATGCACAGCCCCTACTGGTTGTCATCCATGGAATTATTGTATTGGCAATGCAAATACCATCAACACCTGGTGGTATGCACTCAGCAACAGCACCATTAATATCACTCCTTTCAATTCTCACAGAACTCCTGGTCCACTGGGGGTGATAACCGGTGAAACTGAAATTTGTCAGGGTGCAGGCAATAAGGTCTTTTCTGTTGTTGCAGAAGCCAATTCAGAATCCTATGAATGGACATTTCCTGCAGGAGTTACTGCGGTAAGTACCCCACCCTATTCCAATTCAATCACACTTGATTTTACCACCGCGACAACCTCCGGCAACATTCAAGTCAGGGGAGTAAACAGCAGCGGTTGTGCGGCCGGACCATGGTCGACAATTCCTATCGTAATTCATCCCATTCCTACGGTTACCACACCAGATCAGACGGTTTGTTCAGGCCTTGCCTATAATATCCCGCTCACTTCTCTAAACGACCCGGCGGTCTCCTACTCTTGGACCGTAGCCCCGGGAGATTGCTCCCCTGAAATTGTCACATGTCCCACAGGGACCTCAACCGCGAATCCAATCACAGGCAATGTGTCTGTTTCAGGCCTGTTACCCGGTACCGTTTCTTTTCATGTTACGCCGAATATCAGCATCTGCCCGGGACCTGCAAAAATAGTTACCCTTACTGTCAGTCCATTACCCGATGCAACTACCAGTCCGGGACCCAATTCGAACCTTTGCTCAAGCCAGACTACAAATATTAACCTTTCGTCAACTTTCCCAACAACAACTTTCTCCTGGAATGCTCCGGTTTGTAGCAATATTCTGACGGTGCCTCCTGGAGGAGTAGGCTCCTCCATCGGCAATCCACTCACTCTTGTCAGCAATGCAATTCCAGGTTCTGCAGATTATTCCATAATTCCAAATAATAATGGTTGCATCGGCAATACCGTTCATCATATCGTTACCGTGAACACACTTCCGGTTCCCCTGATCAATGGTTCTTTGAATTTCAGTGTTTGTAAGGGTTCACAAGAAGTTTATACCACTGAACCCGGGATGAGCGGGTATGTCTGGACCATTTCAGCCGGAGGAACCATCAATAGCGGACAGGGAACCAACACCCTTGCTGTTACCTGGAATACGGTTGGATCACAACAGCTTACCGTTAATTATATAAATGGAAATAATTGCACTTCAGCATCTCCCTCAGTTCAGAACATCACGGTCAAACCCATTCCGAATGTTAAAACTAGTCCGGTAAGCACTTTCTCCATTTGTTCGGGTTTAAATGCCCAGGTCAGCCTTAGTTCAGATGTTCCAGGAACGGAAGCCAGTACAACTTTCAGCTGGACGGCAAGCGGAAACGGGGCAACGCTTACTCCAAATCCTTCGACCATCCCTCCAACGGCCGGAAACATCAACCAGGCTTTTACAAATACAGGCAATGTCTTGGAACCCGTTGTATTTCATATTCTGCCAACATCTGCTGGCTGTTCACAAGCATTGCCCACTGATTTTACAGTGAATATCAACCCGGTGGCTGCAGTTTCAACTTTGGTTCAAAGCATTCCTTCAAGCCAGCAAAGTGTTTGCAGTGGTGTTGCCATTCTGCTCATCAGTCTGCAGACCAATGTTACAGGCTTAACGGTAAATTATAACTGGACCGCTGCCTGTGATGTTGGAATTACTGCTTGTCCGCCGGTATCCGGAACGGGGAATCCAATTCCATCCTATACCCCGGGCAACGCCACGGTCAGTCAGAAAAATATTGTCTATTCGATAACGGCCTCGGTGAATGCTACTTCAGGAACTTGTTCGGGCACACCCTCTCCATACACCGTACATGTAAACCCCCTCCCGATAACGACATTCAGCGGAGCAACGACCGTTTGCCAGGATTATCCTACAAAATATCTATATCCCTCAGTAACCGGACCGGCTTGTACTTATTTGTGGAGTATTTCTCCTGCATCCTATGGAATCATCGACAATGCCACCGCTTCAACGGCCAGTATCACATGGAAGACCTCCGGCAATCCGGATTTGCAATTGAGCGGTATCACCACTGAAGGTTGTACCTCATCTTCATCCCAGTCCATTCTTGTAAATGCCAAGCCAGTAGTTGTTCTTTCTGCCTGCTTTGACCTGGTGACCACCACCAATGCCAAGCCATTTATCCTTAAAGGCGGAACACCCCTGGGAAGCGGCGGAAAATATTACATCGACGGAACCCTTGTTCCTTCTTCCATACTTGATCCCGCTACACTTGGGGTTACAACACATTCAGTTTCTTTTACTTACACCGATGCCAATGCATGCCTGGCCACTGCTGCACAAACTTTGACCGTTAAAGCATCGAATGCAGGGTATCAATGTTATAATAATATCTTTACCGATCCACGAAACGTGGACCCTGCTACCAACAAATACCCCACCACAACTGTTACTGCAAATGGAAGAACCACCTGCTGGATGCTGAAAAATCTTAACTGTGGAGTAAACATCAGTTCTGTACGGCCTCAGACAGACAACTGCCTTGTTGAAAGGTATTGCCCCGCCAATGATAATACTTGTAATACCTATGGCTCACTTTTCCAATGGGATGAAGTCATGCAGTATGGCAGTACCCCTTCATGGTCAAAAGGAGTTTGTCCCCCCGGGTGGCATGTGCCTACCATACTTGAATGGCAGGACCTGATCGATGCCAGCCAGGGAAATGGCATTGCCGGTGGAGCCTTGAAAGATCTGATCTCGGCATCAGGATTTAAAGGTTTGCTCAATGGGATGCTGTATTTTAACGACATTTGGGCATTTACAGCCTCCGATAACCTGAAAGCATCCATGTTCTGGACCTCAACAATGGCGGGCAGCAAGCCCGTTACACGTGGCATAAATTTTATCAATCCCTCCGTATCTTACTATGAAAGCCCTAAAGCAAATGCCTATCCCGTAAGGTGTGTGAAAGATTAGAATAAATTGATAGGTCATGTTAGGGAGAGAAAATTTTCTTACTTTTACGACAGATTTTTCATTGTATTTTTTTCTGAAAAACTGTCCCTATGCGACTAAAATATTTTTTCCTGTTTTTATTTGGAATTGGCCTGCAACTTTTTCTGAGTTGCAATGCATCATTTGCTGAAGGGACCAAGGAGGTAAGGCCTGACAGCACCACTGCCTTTGCCGCATTAGACATCCGGACAAGCGGTTATACCCAATTTGCAAGGACGGGTACGGGGGGCGTGCGGCCGCCGGTCGGATATCGCTTGTACATTCACATTCACAATGTGAATGAGGTCATTTTGTTTGGCCTGAAAACTACCACTGGCAATGTAACTTACCGATTAAGAAATCCGACGGGAACCGTTGTAAAATCGGGGACTTGTCCAACCATGACAAATGGCCAACCGGGATTGATCAAATATTTTAAACAAGCCACCATCGGACCTTTCAATAATATAGGAGGATATGATCCCATTGTCTATAAAGTAACGGATCCGACGGCGCTGGGCGATTACTCCATCGATTTCGATAACAGCCAGGTCCAGTTTGATCCGTTCGATTTCCAGGTAGTCAATGGAAATAATGATCCCGCTTTGCCTGGAGATAAAATCAACGGGCGTGTTTTTTCACAATCCTGGCAATTTTATGCTGCTTTAACACCGGTTCAATTTTTTTCTGCCCGGTTTTTCGTTTACTCAGATGATGGCATTGTATCAAAATTAAAATTCAAGGAAGATAAAATTGGCGCATGCGCAATTTTCTGTAACCCAAATGGAGCAGACAGCACGGGTAATTTTACAAACGACCGGAAATCAAAGAATACATTTAATTTTTCTTCTTTTCCTGGAATTGCCCGATACCGTGTATTTTTAAATGATCCCGATCCGATTGCTTATCCAAATGGAGAATATGGGAGCCTTATTGGAACCCCTTATATCACCTTTGATCCTAACTTCCCCGAATGTAGCGGAAAAAAATATATTTATATCAATGTTAATAAAAAAGGAAATGTCGAAATAAAAATTATTTTGCCCGGAAGCCCTGCTACGGATGTTACCTTTTATAAGGTTGTCAATGCGGGCCTGAATTTCATTGCCTGGGATGGAAAAGACAATCTGGGGACACTGGTTCCGGATGGAACTCCCATCACCATTGAAATCACCTATGTGAACGGATTGACAAACCTTCCACTCTGGGACATTGAAGCGAATCCCAAAGGATTTGTTGTAACCCTGGTCCGACCCGTCAACCCTGACTTATTGAGTCCGAAAGTATTCTGGGACGATACCCAGATTTCACCTGGAGGCGAACCATGTCCACCGGCGACATCGAATCTTACCGGTTGTACCCCAACCATTGTTGGGATCGACACTACAGGGTGTCACATTTGGGGTACAGGTTCAGGAGAATGCCATGATAAAATGATCAATACCTGGTGGTATTCAGCCAGTACAAGTACCTCTACCATAACCAATACCCATGTGGCAACACCACCCCTCCCTGTAGCCCCTTCACCCATTGACCGATGCGGCATCGGTTCTGTTGATGTGAGTGCAACTGTTCTACCCGGTGAAGTTGTTCGCTGGTGGGATGTAGCTTCCGGAGGAACAACCCCAATTGCCACGACCAATTCAGGGGTTCCTTATACGGTTATGCTCAACACGATCGGAACTTCCCATATTTATGCAGAAGCGTATAACCCGACCTCTCTTTGTGTAAGCGATCCTCCCCGCAGGGATGTTGTGCTCAATGCCAATCCTATACCAACAGCCCCGACCGGATCTACCACAGTTCTTCATTGCGGACCCGGGCAGGTTACCATCACGGCGAATACCATTCCCGGAGTCAGGATAGATTGGTATGACGCAGCAACCGGCGGGACTTTGCTTTCTTCCTCAAATCCGTTTATCACTCCTTTTCTGGCTGTCACTACAACCTATTATGCACAATCAGTAAATATTACAACAAATTGTACCAACCTGACCCGTACTGCCTTTACCGCTACAATCAACCCCTATCCCACAGCCACCATTTCAGGAACAATTTCCATATGTCAGAATTTCCCATCCCCGCTGATTACCTTTACTGGAGCATCCGCCACCGAACCCTATACATTTACATATAAAATCAATGGAGGAGGAAGTCTTCAGGTAACTACCGTTACCGGAAGCAGTGTCACCGTTGCAGCCCCGACTAATGTCGTTGGCACATTCAATTATAGTCTTGTCAGCGTGCAGGAGGGAAGTGCCGCCGCATGTTCCCAAACGCAAACCGGAACCGCTACAGTTACTGTTAATGCCCTTACCACCCCAACGCTCGCAGGTGAGAATTCGGTCTGTCTTGGGATTGCCGGAAAAGTCTATACCACTCAGGGTGGGAAAAATAATTACGTTTGGACGATTCCACCTGAAGCTACAAAAACAGCCGGGGGAACAGCAACGGACAACACGGTAACCCTGACTTGGAACACAGCGGGAACCTTTGATATCAAGGTCAACTATACTGAGCCGGGAACGGGATGCACTGCCATTGATCCGACCTCTTATTCCGTTACGGTTAACCCATTGCCAAGCCCAAGCCTGACTGGAGAGAATTCTGTTTGCCTGGGTATTGCCGGAAAGGTTTATACCTCGGAAGCAGGTAAAACAAACTATGTCTGGAATATTCCGCCACAGGCAACCAAAACTGCCGGAGGAAACGCTACTGACAATACTGTGACCGTGACCTGGAACACCGTGGGAAGCTTCGCCATCGGCGTAAATTATTCCATTCCCGGAACACTATGTACCGCCGTAAGTGAATTCTCATACCCGGTTACCGTGAATCCCCTCCCCACTCCTACCCTGGCAGGCGAAAATTCCGTTTGTCTTGGGATTGCCGGAAAAGTTTATACATCCGAAGCAGGTAAAACAAACTATGTCTGGAACATTCCGCCACAGGCGACCAAAACTGCCGGGGGAACTGCGACCGACAACACGGTGACCGTGACCTGGAATATGGTCGGTAGTTTCGCCATCGGGGTCAATTATTCAAACCCCGGAACGCTCTGTACCGCAGTCAGTGAATTTTCCTACCCGGTTACTGTGAATCCTTTGCCAACACCCACCCTGGCAGGCGAAAATTCCGTTTGCCTTGGCATTGCAGGAAAAGTTTACACCACCCAGGCCGGAAGAAATAATTACGTTTGGACGATTCCACCTGAAGCTACAAAAACAGCCGGGGGAACTGCTACTGACAATACAGTGACCGTGACCTGGAACACAGTGGGAAGCTTCGCCATCGGGGTCAATTATTCAAACCCCGGAACGCTCTGTACCGCAGTCAGTGAATTCTCTTACCCGGTTACCGTAAATCCGCTGCCCATACCCACCCTGGCGGGTGAAAATTCAGTTTGCCTGGGCATTTCCGGAAAAGTTTATACCACGGAAGCAGGTAAAACAAACTATGTATGGAACATTCCGCCCCAGGCAACCAAAACTGCCGGGGGAACTGCAACTGACAATACTGTGACCGTAACCTGGAACACAGTGGGAAGTTTTGCCATCGGCGTAAATTATTCTAACTCCGGAACACTCTGTACTTCAGTCAGTGAATTTTCCTACCCGGTTACTGTGAATCCGCTGCCAACACCTTCCCTGGCAGGCGAAAATTCCGTTTGCCTGGGCATTGCCGGAAAAATATATACCACCGAAGCAGGTAAAACAAACTATGTCTGGAACATTCCGCCCCAGGCAACCACAACAGCCGGGGGAACTGCGACCGACAACACCGTGACGGTGACCTGGAACACGGTGGGAAGTTTTGCCATCGGCGTAAATTATTCCATTCCCGGAACGCTCTGTACCGCTGTCAGCGAATTCTCCTACCCGGTTACCGTGAATCCTTTGCCAACTCCTACCCTGGCAGGCGAAAATTCCGTTTGCCTTGGCATTGCCGGAAAAGTTTACACCACGGAAGCAGGTAAAAATAATTACGTTTGGACGATTCCACCTGAAGCTACAAAAACAGCCGGGGGAACTGCCACCGACAATACCGTGACCGTGACCTGGAACACAGTGGGTAGCTTCGCAATCGGCGTAAATTATTCTAATCCCGGAACATTCTGTACCTCGGTCAGTGAATTCTCTTACCCGGTGACCGTGAATCCGCTGCCAACACCTTCCCTGGCAGGCGAAAATTTCGTTTGCCTTGGCATTGCAGGAAAAGTATATACCACCGAAGCAGGTAAAACAAACTATGTCTGGAACATTCCGCCACAGGCGACCAAAACTGCCGGGGGAACTGCCACCGACAACACCGTGACGGTGACCTGGAACACCGTGGGTAGCTTCGCCATCGGGGTTAATTATTCTAATCCCGGAACACTCTGTACTTCAGTCAGTGAATTTTCCTACCCGGTTACCGTGAATCCGCTGCCAACACCTTCCCTGGCCGGGGAAAATTCAGTTTGTCCTGGCATTGCAGGAAAAATATATACCACGGAAGCAGGTAAAACAAACTATGTCTGGAACCTCCCGCCACAGGCCACAAAAACTGCCGGGGGAACTGCAACTGACAATACCGTGACCGTAACCTGGAACACAGTGGGAAGTTTTGCCATCGGCGTAAATTATTCCATTCCCGGAACACTCTGTACCGCGGTCAGCGAATTCTCATACCCGGTTACCGTGAATCCGCTGCCAACACCTTCCCTGGCAGGCGAAAATTCCGTTTGCCTTGGTATTGCGGGAAAAGTTTACACCACGGAGGCCGGAAAAACAAACTATATCTGGAACATCCCGCCACAGGCCACCAAAACCGCCGGGGGAACTATAACTGACAACACGGTGACCGTGACCTGGAACACCGTGGGAAGTTTTGCCATCGGGGTTAATTATTCTAATCCCGGAACACTCTGTACGGCGGTCAGTGAATTCTCATACCCGGTTACGGTGAATCCTTTGCCCACACCAACCATCACAGGTCCTGGATCAACCTGTTTAGGCCTTACCAACCAATACAGTACCGAGAATAATATGACAGGATACACCTGGAATGTTGCAAGCGGAGGGACGATTACCGGAGGTCAGGGCACTTTACAGGCAAGTGTTAACTGGACCAGTACCGGGGTTCACACAATCTTTATTAATTATCTCAATGAATTCGGATGCACAGCAGTCAGTCCGACACCCCAGACCGTGAGCGTGAATACCCTGCCCACTCCCAGCATTTCGAGTCCGGAGCTTCACGCTGTTTGTGATGGCGTAACTGCAGATTATTTCACTGAAACCGGAGCTGAGAGTTACTCCTGGAACATCCCTCCGGCTGGAGGAACGGTTATTTCCGGAGGAGGGATCCATGATGCAACCGTAAAGGTGAAGTGGGCAAATCCGAATACCTATAATGTAAGCGTAAATTACATAATATCAACAGGTTGCACCGCAGTTCAGCCAACTCAATACGCTGTAACCGTGAATGCCTTGCCCGATCCGCATATTACCGGACCCACACCTATTTGCGGATTGTCGCAACAGAACTATACGGTTGATCCGATTGTCATCGGACATGCATACAATTGGGTGGTAAACGGGGGGGCTATACAATGGGGGCAAACAGGCTCAACTGTAAGCGTATTATGGGGCAACGCTCCAACGGCAAATCTGAATTTAACCGAGACCATTCATTATACTGGAACCGATTGTTCCACTTCTGCTCCTGAATATACTGTCACGCTTAATCCCTGGCCTGTGGCTGCCGGAACCATTTCGGGACCTGCCGGAGTTTGTAAAACATGGAATGGTATTTCCTACACGATTCCTTCCATTTTATATGCAACATCCTATGTGTGGAATTATACTGGCTCGGGAGCCACCATTGTGAACAATGGCAATGCCATCACCATCAGCTTTGCTAACAATGCGACCAGTGGGGACTTATCTGCAAAAGGCCTGAATTCCTGTGGTTTAGGTCCCGTTTCCGTATTGAAATCCATTCAGGTAAATCCATTGCCCATCGTTTCACTCCCCACCTGTTTTGACCAGATCACTACCACCAATGCCAAGCCTTTCCGCCTCAAAGGAGGGACCCCCTTAGGGGCCGGAGGGAAGTATTATATCGACGGGACTTTGGTTGCCGGAAATGTACTCGATCCTTCGGGTCTGGGTGAAGGGAACCATACTGTTTCCTATACTTATACGGATGCAAATACCTGTGTTGCCACAGATTCCAAGACCATTACCGTTGGTCCTTCCAATGCCTCCTACCAATGTGTGAACAATGTATTCACCGATCCAAGAAATTCCAATAACTCCACGAACAAATATCCAACTTTCCAGGTTACTGCAAACAGCCGTACAACCTGCTGGATGATCCGGAATTTGAACTGGGGAAGCAGTGTTTCATCTGTACTGCAGCAAACTGACAATTGTGTCGTGGAACGCTACTGTCCTCCTAATGACAACAGCTGTTCTTCCTATGGTTCTCTTTTTCAGTGGGATGAACTCATGCAATACGGAAGCACACCGGGATGGTCGAAAGGAGTTTGCCCTCCCGGATGGCATGTGCCTACTTCCCTTGAATGGCAGGATCTCATTGATGCTTATCAGGGGAACGGAATTGCCGCTGGTGCGCTCAAGGACCTTATTCCAGTTTCCGGGTTCCGCGCTTTGCTTAACGGAATGTATTATCTGAATACAACCTTTGCTTTTACTTCCACAGAGAGCATGAAAGCATCCATGTTCTGGACCTCCACAACGGCAGGCGGCAAACCTGTTGCAAGGGGTATCAATGTTCCTAATCCTTCGGTATCTATGTATGAAAGCTCCAGATCGAATGCGTTCCCTGTGAGATGTGTAAAAGATTAATTTTTTTCCTACCTTTACGACCCTAATTGTTAGGTTGATCATGCAACCTGTCAGGATTTTATTTTGTCTCAGGTTTATGGGTAATATAAGACTCATTGTTATTTTATTTATTTTTCTTACCGGGCTGTCGGTTGCTCAAACTGTCGTTATTACCGGAAATAATGCTATCTGCCTCGGGCAGTCAACGACCCTGCACGCAGAGGTGACCGGAGGTAGTTATGGCACCACAAGCTACAATTTTGAAGTCATTGATTACAGTGTCCATCCTGATTTCTCTGGAGGTACTGCAATTGACCCGGATTTTACCGGGTGTACCGCTTCCGGGCATGATGATTGCTGGGCCGGGGGACTCCCACCGGATCATAGCGGATATAGCATTGGTTTTACTTTTTGTTTTTTTAACCAGCAATATTCAAAATTTTATGTTGGATCCAACGGATGGATAGGCTTCACCGACCCTACAGGCCATAGCTGGACTACCTATACGGCGACTGCAATTCCACCAGTCCCGCCAAACAACAATGTTCCGAAAAATTGCATTTTCGCGCCCTGGCAGGATTGGTTCCCAGGTGCTTCCGGAGCCGGGAACAATGTTTTTTATTATACAAGCGGGACCGTTCCAAATCGCAAACTGGTCGTTTACTGGCTGAACTGTCCTTTGTTTCAATGCCAAAGTGAACCGCTTGCCCGTGGGTCGTTTATGATCGTATTGAATGAGCAAAGCAGTATCATTGAAAATTTTATCATGATAAAACCCAATTGTCTTGCATCAAACGAAGGAGCAACTCAAGGAGTTATAAATCTGGCCGGGGATATTGCTTTTACCGCAACAGGACGTAACAACACTGTTTGGACTGCCTCAAATGAAGGCACGCGTTTCGCACCCAGTGGGATTAAATGGTATAAAAATGCTTTGCCACCAGGAGGAACTTTTCTTGGATATGGACCTGCTCTCACCATCAGCCCTACAACAAACACGACCTACTTTGCCGTTGTCGGAACCTGCGACGGAGGATCGGCCTCTGATTCCCGTACCGTAACCGTTTACCCTTTGCCTCCGAATCCTGTTATCACAGGGCCTGCCGCTGTTTGCAAAGGCTCTACATGGGATTATACCACACAGGCGGGATATTTCGCCTATGGATGGACGGCAACTGTTGGAAATATTATAAGTACTTCAGGAAACTCAGCGCAAATTCAGTGGAATACCCTGGGTGGTCAAACGGCTAATGTGACTTATCAATCTAGTGACGGATGCTCTCCAGCAGTGCCCGGTTCATTACCGATTACAGTTAACCCCTTTGAAACTCCCATTATAAGCGGAGTTGGCGAAGTTTGTGCAGACCAGGAAGCAACTTTTACAACCCAAAGCGGGAAAACAAATTATTTATGGACCTATCCTTCTGCTACCCTTATAAGCGGAGGTGGAACGGTGGATAATTCTGTAACCCTGAAGTGGGCAACAGCTGGGACACAAACAGTTTCAGTAAATTATACCGACGCAGGAGGCTGTACCGGCAATCCTCCGACTACCAAAAACGTAATTGTAAATCCTCCACCTGTACCGGTAATTAGCGGAAGCAACGCAGTTTGTATTTCTGAATCAGGTACCGTATTTACAACTGCAGCCGGAAATACAAATTATCTCTGGACCTATTCGCCAGGGGTAACTTATCTTTCCGGTCAGGGGACAAATACCCTTACTGTCGCCTGGAACACCACAGGGCCTCAATGGGTAAAAGTGACTTATACCAACATTAAAACCTGTACGGGAACGTCCTTACCTTTTGATATAACTGTAAACCCCCTGCCTACCGCCTCCATTAGCGGGACAACTGAGGTATGCCAGAATTCAACCTCCCCGCTTATCACATTTACAGGTGCTGCCGGCATGGTGCCTTATACTTTTACCTATAAAATCAACGGAGGTCCAGATCTCATTGTTAGTACCACGACCGGAAACAGTATAACAATTGCCGCTCCGACAGGTACAACCGGAATTTTTACTTATACCCTGGTCAGCGTTCAGGATGGAAGTTCAATACATTGTTCACAACCTCAATCAGGAAGCGCGAACATTACGGTGAATTCTTTGCCCACCGCCAGTATCAGCGGTACAGCAGCTGTCTGCCGGAATTCACCTGCCCCACTGATCACGTTTGCAGGGGCTTCCGGTACGTTGCCCTATACTTTTACTTATAAAATAAATGGGGGACCGGATCAAACCGTAACCACCATTGCCGGAAACAGCGTAACAGTAGCCGCCCCGACAGGAACTGCCGGAACCTATACTTACAGTCTCGTCAGTGTTCAGGATGCCAGTACCACGACCTGTTCACAATCTCAATCCGGGAACGCTGTGGTTACTGTAACTCCTTTACCTACCGCCAGCATCTCAGGGACAATAACCGCCTGCAAGAATTCTGCTCCGCCATTCATCACTTTTACCGGTGCATCTGCAACCCCTCCTTATACTTTCACCTATAAAATAAATGCAGGTGCAGATCAGTTTGTGACCACAGTCAGCGGAAATAGCGTAAGCGTTTCAGCACCGACCGGAACGGTTGGAACTTATATCTATTCCCTGGTCAGTGTTCAAGACGGAAGTTCAAACTTATGCACTCAACCCCAATCAGGTAACGCTACTGTCACCATTACGCCTTTACCGACAGCCTCCGTTAGCGGGACGATTGCAGTTTGTCAGAATTCTGCTTCTCCGTTGATCACTTTCACAGGAGCATCAGCAACACCTCCCTATACATTTACTTATAAGATCAACGGTGGACCTGATCAGTCAGTAACCACAGTCAGTGGAAATAGCATCACCGTGCCCGCTCCCACCGGAACGGTGGGAACTTTTTCCTATAGCCTGGTCAGCGTGCAGGATGGAAGTTCAAATGCATGTTCCCAGTCCCAAACAGGAAGCGCAATTGTAACAGTGAATGCATTGCCGGATCTGAACTTTCCTGATATAGCGCCCACTTGCGTGAATTCTTCTCCTTTCCCCCTCAATACTGCAACACCTCCCGGCGGTACTTATTCCGGGCCAGGGGTCAGTGCAGGGGTCTTTAGCCCTGCCATAGCCGGTGTCGGCAGCCATACCATCACTTATACCTATACCGATGGAAATACCTGTGTAAATTCCACTTCTAAAAATATTCAGGTCAATGCCCTTCCACTCGTTGATTTCTCCGGCCCCGTAGTCCCTCAAGCGGTTTGCCAGGATTACCCAACCCCTTCGCGTTACCAGATCGCGCCCAATCCCCTGACAACCTTTACCTGGTCTATCCCTCCGCCTTTCACTGCCAAAGGAACCGTGACGCCTGTGGCCGGATTCCCTAACATGGCCGATGTGAACTGGACTGCACCCGGCCCCGCCCAGCTTAAACTCCAGGGCCTCACAAACAACGGTTGTCTTGATTCCAAAACAAAGGATATCATCATCAATGCAAAACCTGTGGTGACGCTCCCCCTGTGTTTTGACCAGGTCACCACCACAAACGCCAAGCCCTTCCGGCTTAAAGGTGGAACTCCACTGGGCGCCGGTGGAAAATATTACATCGATGGAACGCTGGTAGCCGGTAACGTCCTCGATCCTTCCGGGCTGGGTGCTGGCAACCATACCGTTTCCTTTACTTACACCGATGCGAACACCTGTCTGGCAACCGCTTCACAAACGATTGTGGTCGGTCCTTCAAATGCCTTATACCAATGCGTGAACAATACCTTTACCGATCCACGTAATCCTGATAACTCCACCAATAAGTACCCTACTTCCCAGGTTACCGCCAACGGCCGGACCACCTGCTGGATGATCCGGAATTTGAACTGGGGAACCAGCGTGTCTTCCGTGCTCCAGCAAACCGACAACTGTATCGTTGAACGGTACTGCCCTCCCAATGACAACAGCTGTTCCTCCTATGGCTCGCTTTTCCAGTGGGATGAACTGATGCAGTACGGAAGCACACCCGCCTGGTCCAAAGGAGTCTGTCCGCCGGGATGGCATGTGCCTACTTCCCTCGAATGGCAGGACCTTATCGACGCAAACCAGGGAAACGGAATTGCTGCAGGTGCCCTTAAAAACCTTATCCTGCCTTCAGGGTTCCGGGCGCTGCTCAATGGAATGTATTATCTCAATACCTCATGGGCATTTACTTCTGCCGACAACCTCAAGGCTACCATGTTCTGGACTTCCACACTTGCCGGTAGTAAACCCGCTGCCAGGGGTATTAATTTCCCAAACCCTTCTGTCTCTTATTACGAATGCAATAAAATTAATGCTTTCCCTGTAAGATGTGTTAAAGATTAATAAGCTAAAAAGTGAAAAAAACAGTTTACATTTTACTTTTTACCTTTTCACTGATTCCTGGTCTTCTTCAGGCACAGTTGGTGGTGACCAAAGGCTCTGACATTGCCATGACCCCTGAGCAATTTGTCAACACTTACCTCATGGGTTCTGGTGTTACAGTCATAGCAGGGTCGGTTAAATTTAATGGCAACGCAGGGCCTATCAATGGAAATGCCACAGCTATCGCCAACCAAATAGGGAACTTCACCACCTCAGGCGGCGCTCAAACGAAGTTAGGGCTTGCAGGGGGAATCATTCTGAGTTCAGGGAACGTTGCAAATGCAGTAACCGGAGCCTGTGTGCCTGCAAATTGTCCTCCTGCAAGCGGGACGACAAATTCCGGAAGTGATGTGGATTTAAATGTTTTAATGGCTCCTGCTTCTTCCAGGGATAAAAGCATTCTTGAATTTGATTTTAAACCTGAAACCGATGTGGTTACCTTCAGGTATGTTTTTTCTTCTGAAGAATTTGATCAATATTGCAACCAGTTCAATGATGCTTTCGGTTTTCTGATCAGCGGCCCCGGATGTGGCACAACGCCACCGAATATTTTCACCAATAACGCTGAAAACATTGCCCTTCTTCCCTCCACCACAAATTACGTGACCATAAACAATATCTGTTCAAATGCCCTCCTTTATTCCTGGTGCAACCTTATGGATCTCCAATGCAGGAATGGCAGTGGCCCGGAGTTTTCATACAACCGCTTCACTTTTGTTTTTACCGCGACCAGATCCGTTACACCCTGCCAGATATACCATATGAAAATCGCAATCGGAGATGCAGGTGATACCCAGTATGATTCCGGTGTTTTCCTGGAGCAAAACAGTTTTTCAAGTAATAATGTTACGTTCAATAATACTTATAGCATTCCCACGCTTGGCGACAATGCCATAGAAGGTTGCAGCAACGTGACCGTTGGATTTGAAATCGGAGCCCCCAAGGCAACAGATTTTCTGATAAATTATACCATTGGTGGCAGCGCTACTCCTGATGGACCTTCAGTTCCTAATCCGGATTACGGAATTACTCCAACCCCATCGGGAACTGCTTTTCCAACCAGTGTTACCATCCCGGCAGGTCAGACCCAGACATCCATCCTTCTTTTCCCTTACCAGGATCTTAACGATCTGGAAGGCGATGAAACAGCTACATTTACGGTTACCAACACAAACTGCAGTGGGAGTAACAGCAATACCAATACCATTGTCATTAAAAACAATGTCGTTCTTACTGCCAATATCAATGCAGCTCCTGCGGTATGTGTAGGCAATCAGGTGACACTTACCGCTGTTCCTACCGGTGGCCAGCCTTCTTATGCATTTTCGTGGAATGACGGAGCAACAGAGAATCCGCATACTGTTACTCCGGTGATTGGTACAAACAATTTTTCAGTGAACATCACGGATGGATGCTCCGCTTCAGCAAATAATACAGCGTCTGTATTCGCTAATTCTTTGCCCCTCATTAATTTTCCTGCATTTCCACCAATTTGTATCAATACTGCTCCATTCGTCCTGAATAATGCAACTCCTTCAGGCGGCACATATTCCGGCCCGGGAGTTAATTCAAGCACCGGCATTTTTGACCCTGCTTTGGCAGGCCTTGGAGCCCATCTGCTTTCTTATGTTTACACCGACCTGAATACCTGTACCAATACGGCAACACGGACCATTACTGTCGTTGACAAGCCTGTGATTACTTTGCCGGTTTTTCAGCCGGTTTGTTTAAATGCATCTCCATTGACACTTTCAGGGGGAATGCCTTCAGGAGGTAATTATTCCGGCCCGGGAGTAACAGGAGGAAGCTTTAATCCCATGCTTGCAGGGATTGGCACACACTCCATTACCTATACCTACACAGATGCTAATTCATGTACCAATTCAGCCACCAATAACATTGAAGTCCTTGCATTGCCGGTTATTACCTTTAGCAATATGCCCGATGTTTGTATCGACCTTGCGCCATTTATCCTTTCCGCGGCATCCCCTGCCGGAGGAACCTATTCCGGGCCAGGAGTCAGTGCCGGCATGTTTAACCCGGCTGTTGCAGGGGTTGGAACGCATACACTAACCTATTCCTATACCGACGGTAATAATTGTACAAATACCAATACCCGGTCCATTACTGTAAAAGCACTGCCGGTGGTCAGCCTGCAACCTCTTTTACCTGTCTGTGTCAGCGGCCCCGCTTTTCCGCTGGGAGGCGGACTTCCGGGAGGTGGGACTTTTTCCGGCCCAGGGGTTTCTGCAGGCATATTTAATCCGGCTGCTGCAGGAGTCGGAAGCCATCTCATCACCTACACCTATACTGACGGGAATGGTTGCGTCAACTTTGCTTCTAGGAGTATTCAGGTAAACGCGCTTCCGGTGGTAACACTGGCAAACTTCCAGGGAACCTGTTTCAATACCCCGGCTTTCCCCTTAAGCGGTGGAAATCCCGTAGGTGGTACTTATTCCGGGCCAGGGGTCAGTGCAGGGGTCTTTAGCCCTGCCATAGCCGGTGTCGGCAGCCATACCATCACTTATACCTATACCGATGGAAATACCTGTGTAAATTCCACTTCTAAAAATATTCAGGTCAATGCCCTTCCACTCGTTGATTTCTCCGGCCCCGTAGTCCCTCAAGCGGTTTGCCAGGATTACCCAACCCCTTCGCGTTACCAGATCGCGCCCAATCCCCTGACAACCTTTACCTGGTCTATCCCTCCGCCTTTCACTGCCAAAGGAACCGTGACGCCTGTGGCCGGATTCCCTAACATGGCCGATGTGAACTGGACTGCACCCGGCCCCGCCCAGCTTAAACTCCAGGGCCTCACAAACAACGGTTGTCTTGATTCCAAAACAAAGGATATCATCATCAATGCAAAACCTGTGGTGACGCTCCCCCTGTGTTTTGACCAGGTCACCACCACAAACGCCAAGCCCTTCCGGCTTAAAGGTGGAACTCCACTGGGCGCCGGTGGAAAATATTACATCGATGGAACGCTGGTAGCCGGTAACGTCCTCGATCCTTCCGGGCTGGGTGCTGGCAACCATACCGTTTCCTTTACTTACACCGATGCGAACACCTGTCTGGCAACCGCTTCACAAACGATTGTGGTCGGTCCTTCAAATGCCTTATACCAATGCGTGAACAATACCTTTACCGATCCACGTAATCCTGATAACTCCACCAATAAGTACCCTACTTCCCAGGTTACCGCCAACGGCCGGACCACCTGCTGGATGATCCGGAATTTGAACTGGGGAACCAGCGTGTCTTCCGTGCTCCAGCAAACCGACAACTGTATCGTTGAACGGTACTGCCCTCCCAATGACAACAGCTGTTCCTCCTATGGCTCGCTTTTCCAGTGGGATGAACTGATGCAGTACGGAAGCACACCCGCCTGGTCCAAAGGAGTCTGTCCGCCGGGATGGCATGTGCCTACTTCCCTCGAATGGCAGGACCTTATCGACGCAAACCAGGGAAACGGAATTGCTGCAGGTGCCCTTAAAAACCTTATCCTGCCTTCAGGGTTCCGGGCGCTGCTCAATGGAATGTATTATCTCAATACCTCATGGGCATTTACTTCTGCCGACAACCTCAAGGCTACCATGTTCTGGACTTCCACACTTGCCGGTAGTAAACCCGCTGCCAGGGGTATTAATTTCCCAAACCCTTCTGTCTCTTATTACGAATGCAATAAAATTAATGCTTTCCCTGTAAGATGTGTTAAAGATTAATGTTACGCATAAATGTGACAATAAGCAGGACTTATGGAATTTAAGCTTTCAAATTGCATATTACGGCCTTGGCGCCTTGAGGACGCTGAATCCCTGGTGATTCATGCAAATAATGCAAAAATCGCCTCCAATCTCCGGGATGGTTTTCCCTTTCCCTACACCTCGGAACATGCACGGCAATGGTTAAAGATGACAACGGAAGATAAAAACAATATCCTTCTGGCGATTGACATTGAAGGAAAGTCGGTGGGAGGAATCGGAATTATGCCAAAGACCGATGTGTATCGCCTGAGTGCAGAAATCGGATATTGGCTGAGTGAAAGATACTGGAACAAAGGCATCATGACAGAGGCTATAAAGGCTATGGTAAAATGGTCATTTGAAAATTTACAGCTGATACGGATTTCAGCCGGAATTTTTGAAAAAAATACGCCTTCCATGAAAGCCCTGAAAAAAGCCGGCTTTAAGCTTGAAGCCATACATTCCAAAGCGGTTGTTAAAAACGGAGAAATCATGGATGAATATGTTTATGCCATTCTGAAATGAAAATATTATTAATTGAAGACGAAAAAGAACTTTCCCGTTCCATCGCAGATTTCCTTCAACAGGAAAATTATTTATGTGAATCGGCTGCCACTTTTGATGAAGCCAGAGAAAAAATAAATCTTTATAATTATGATTGTATTCTGGTAGACATCAACCTTCCTGACGGAAATGGACTGAACATCATCAGGGAGCTGAAGAAAAATCATTCAGAAACCGGGATACTGATCATTTCTGCAAAAAACTCATTGGATGATAAAATTACCGGGTTGGATATAGGTGCTGATGATTATCTCACCAAACCCTTTCACCTTTCGGAATTGAATGCCCGGATCAAATCCATTATCCGGCGGAGGAGCTTCAGCGGTAACAATGAAATCATTTTTAATGAAATCTGTATTTCCCCCGAAAAAATGGAAGTTTGGGTAAGGGATCAGGCCATCACCCTGACGAAAAAGGAATATGATCTCCTTATTTTTTTTCTCTCCAACCGAGAAAGAGTGGTAACAAAAGAAGCCATTGCCGAACATCTTTGGGGAGATGAAATGGACATGATCGATTCTTTTAACTTCATTTATACGCATATCAAGAATTTGCGAAAGAAGATCCTTGAACACGGAGGATTGGATTACATCCGCACCATTTACGGAATGGGTTACAAATTCACGGCTCATTAAAATCCGATGAAACTGCATTCCAGAACATCTGCCTATTTCGTGATCATTTCCCTGGTTGTTTTCCTGATTGGTGGTTTGATCTTTCCCAATCTTTTAAGAAGCATATTTTATAACCAAATTGATGAAAACCTGAAGGAAGAAAAACTCCTTATCGAAGAAGCGATCACGGAATCAGACAGTGTGCCTGACTTTCGTTCTGATTTCGGACACCTGATCCAGGTTAGTTTACTGAGATATCCCCCCCGGAAAATTCAAATCATTCAGGACACCTCCATGTTTGACCGGTCGCAGGATGAATTTATTCATTACCGTCATCTATATTCCAGGGATTACAACGGTAGTCGCGGATACATGGTTAATATCTTTAAACCTTTGAAAGAAACTGATACCCTGATCGCCGAAATCTATATATCCATCACCATTCTGTTTTTTTCTCTTCTGCTGATGTTGCTGTTAGTCAACTTTTATATTTCACGGCATGCCTGGGTCCCATTTTACAGAACACTTCATCAATTAGGCATTTATAACATCAACCAGGAAGTGCCTCTTCGGTTGGAAAAATCAAAAATAAGCGAATTTATTCTTCTTAACCAAGCCCTTGAAGAAATGTCGGATAAAATCCGTCAGGATTATTTTTCACTTAAAGAATTTAACGAAAATGCGGCCCATGAGTTACAAACCCCCCTTGCCATCATTAAATCAAAATTAGATCTGTTGATTCAAAATGAACAACTCAAAGAAGAACAATTAAAATTGATCAGTTCGGTTTATGATGCGACAACACGCATTTCAAAGCTCAACCAGGGACTTCTGCTTATTTCTAAAATCGAAAACAATCAGTTTCCCCAATCTGATGAAGTTTATTTTGAGCAAATCCTTGACCGCATTTTCAGTAATTTTGAAGAGATCATCGAGCTTAAAAAAATCAGTATTCGCAAGAGTTATGTGAATCCCATTCCCCAGAAAATGAATAAAATTCTTGCAGAAATTCTGATTTCCAATCTTGTTTCCAATGCGATCCGATATAATATTCAGGGAGGCTTCATTGAGGTTCAAATAGAAAACAAGACCCTGACTATATCCAATACCGGCGCTCAACTTAACATTGACCCCCGGGAATTATTTGAACGATTCAGAAAATCAGATAAAAGCAGCGAATCCGCCGGATTGGGATTAGCCATTGTGAGAAAAATCGTTTTGCTATATAAAATGAAAATTTCCTATACCTACAATGATTTTATTCACACCCTCCGCCTTTCTTTCTGAACATGTTTTAAACTTCAGAATTAAAACAGAATCATGTTTCAATTTTGCACGGTAAAAATAATTAACCCTAAATTAATTGAAATCATGAAAAAAGTAATGTTAATTGCCTTGATGGGACTATTCAGTACCGTTATGTTTGCCCAGAATAAAAAAGACGCCAAACCTGCTGAAACCAAAAATCAACCTGCAAAAACTGAAGTCAGTAAACCTCCGGCCCAGGAATCTCCAAAGACAACTGCAAAACCAGTTGAAAAACAAACCAACAAAAAGGAGCATCCCAAGCATTTAAAAAAATAACAGACTTCATTTTTCTGAAAAAGGTCAATGTCAAACACATTGACCTTTTTTGCTTATTTTAAAATTTTGGTACTATCTTTGCTTTTTATGCGTTCATTTTTAAAAAAGAAAAACATGAAAAAACTGATTTTTTTCCTACTCGCAGTTTTTATATTCTTTCATGCATCTGCGCAAAGAAACACTGAAATCAAACCTTCACAACTCCCAAAAGCCACTACTGACTTCATTAAAGGCAATCTCCCGAATTCTACAATTTTCAAAGCCATAAAAGTGGTTGAAAACGGATCTCTTACTTATACGGTCGGAGTTATCGTCAATAAAAACAAGCACCTGTATATTTTTGATCAGGATGGTAAATTTCTGAAGAAAGGCGACAATCGCGAAGGAGCACGAATCAAAGAAAATATTGAAGTGCAACCCCAAATTCAGGAAGAGAAAAGCAGTAGTCCTTCCACAGCTGAACCAAACCAGGTACAGACAAAAGGAAAGACAAAAACCATCCAACCTGCGGAAACAAAGCAGCTGATTCAGCCACAACCGCAAAATCAAACTAAAAAGCAGCTACAGGCACAGCCGCAAAAGGAATCAAAAAAGCCGGTGCAGCCGTCTCAACAGAGTCAAACCAAACATGCCGTTGAATCCGTTCCAAAAAAATAGAACAATGAGCAACGAGGCAAAGTATAATTTCGAATGGAAAGACCTGGGCGATATTGCGGAAGGACGTCCCAACCTTGGACCTACCACCCAGGTTGCGGTATACCGTCTGATGCAATACACCCTGAGGGATGTCCTTGAAAAAAGGTACGGACCTGAAAGAACCAATGATATTTTTATTCAGGCAGGCTATAAAGCCGGCAGGGAATTCTGCAATAATACGGTTGATACATCTCTGGATTTTAACGGTTTTATTGCTGACCTTACCGAGAAGCTCCTGAAGTTCAGAATTGGGGTTCTCAGGGTTGAAAAAGCAGATACCGAAACCTTGTCCTTCATTCTGACTGTATCAGAAGATTTGGATTGTTCAGGGCTTCCTGTATCCGGCGTTGCTTTCTGCGATTATGATGAAGGATTTATTTCAGGCATCCTTTATGCATACACCGGTAAAAATTTCCGGGTAAAAGAAGTGGATTGCTGGGGTACCGGTGAGCGCACCTGTCGTTTTACTGCAGATCTGATATAAACTTTCTTTCCTTTGGATCCAATAAAAGAGAAATTAATCTCTATTATTAACAAAACACTGGTTACACTTCTTGAAGGGAAGCGTGAGCAAGCAAAGCAGGTATTGGATCAGGCCGGAACTGATCTGGACGGGGAAGAAGAATGTCAGGAAATTATTTTAAACCTGCGGAAATTTATTGGCCATTACCTGGAAGGCACAAACTTTATTACAGCCCTTGCGGAAGGCAACCTGGATTTCGAGGCTCCTTCCCACAATTACGTTATATCCGATTACAAGCAGTTGCAATCCAATCTCAGGCACCTTACCTGGCAAACGCAACAAATTGCAAAGGGGGATTATAACCAGAAGGTTGTTTTTATGGGGGAATTTTCTGTCGCTTTCAATAAACTGATCGAAGACCTCAGAGAGAAAAAACTTATGCAGGATGAACTGAAAGACCTTTATGCGACAAGGGAGAAGTTCATATCCATTATCTCTCATGACCTGAAAAGCCCTTTTAACGGCATCCTTGGATTTGCCGATATACTTCAGCAGGATTATAATGACCTGCGGGATGATGAAAGGAAAAAATATATCGGGTATATCCGGGATTCAGCAACGATGGCTTTTAAATTACTTGAAAACCTGCTTGACTGGTCCAGAATCCAGACAGGGAGGATACAATTCACACCGGAGCAACTAAGTCTGAGTCGTCTGGTGCTTGAAAATTTTCTCCTGCTCCGGCCTGTGGCAGATAAAAAGAAAATTCATCTGTATTCTGAGATACCAACGGATGCCATTGCTTATGCCGATCGTAATGCAGTCCTGACTATACTGAGAAACCTATTGAATAACGCCATCAAATTTACTTCTCCCGGAGGAAAAATTGTTGTGACTTCCAGGATCATATCCACAGATACGGAGGTCATCGTAAGCGATTCAGGGGTTGGAATCACTAAAGAAAACCTTTCAAAACTTTTTAAATTAGGAGAAAATTTCAAGACAGAGGGCACAGAAAAGGAAAAGGGAACCGGCCTGGGACTTTTATTATGCAAGGAATTTGTTGAAAAAAACGGAGGGACCATCCGTGCAGAAAGCGAACCAGGCAAGGGAAGTCGTTTTATTTTTTCACTTCCGCTTCATCCAAACACATAACAGTAATTTAAAATATATGAAAAAACTGCTCTTGACCATCGGTTTCATCGGCTTAAGTCTGGTGGTCTTTCTGGGATGTAAAAAAAGCAATAGCGATTCCGGTATTCAATCCCGGCATAATGGAACCACCAGCCATAACAATGGTGAAATCTGCACCACTTGTCACCAGGCGGGTGGCAGCGCCAGTGAATACAAATGGGTGATGGCTGGTTCGGTGTACAATGAAACCGGGATTTCGATGAATCCGAACGGGATGATCTATCTCTGGACCGGTGTTAGTGGTAACGGCGACCTCAAAGCAACGCTCGAAGTGGATGGGAAGGGGAACTTCTTCACTACTTATTCGGTCATTCCTTCAGGCTCAGTTTATCCCCAGGTAATCAACGCTGCCGGAACCGGTGTGAAAAATATGCCTTTGCCGGTTACCACCGGGAATTGCAATGGCTGTCATGGAGTGAGTACCGGCAAGATCTGGGTTCCCTGAATATCAGGATATCTTTGAATTTACAAGAAGGAGAATTTCCTCTTCTGCTTTCTTGGTATTTTCAAGTATTTCAGAAGCTTTTCCAAGTATATCCTTCAGAAATGCTTTGTCTTTCAGGCTTGAACCGTTGACTTTTACATTCAGGAAAGCCCCTATCACTGCCGACCGGGCACATAGTGCGCCAACGCCCGCATCTGTCACGGAATTCGGATTACCAGTTTCCACCATTGCACGGATGATCTCCAGTGATTCGTAGGCTTTCTGCATGGTTTTAAAGGGAACTTCCATGGCATATTTTGTGGCAGTCTGAATTGCAGCGGTTCGTATGATTTTTTCTTCCTCAGAACCTTTGGGTAATCCGAAAGCATCCATAATCCTGTTAAAGGACCGGGTATCTTCATCAACCAGATGGAGCAATTCATCCTTCAGTTTCTGACCTTTTTCCGCCCAGATTGAAAATTCTTCCCAGCGTTCATCCCATCCGGGTTTATGGGACGAAAGATTGGCAACCATTGTTGCCAGGGACACCCCGAGAGAGGCAATATAAGCCGACACTGAACCTCCGCCGGGGGCAGGTGACTCAGCAGCAGTTTCATTGGCAAATTCTTTGCAGCTCATTCCGATCAGTATTTTTTCCTTTGGATCGTCGAGAAGGTATTCAATGATCTTTTCCATCGGATTGAAAGGTTTAAGGTCATCCAGTCCAAGTGATTTGACTGCGATTTTAATAATTTCTTCTTCTGAAACTCCCGCTGATCGCTGCTGCTTTCTCAGAAAATATTTACCCGCATCGAGCATTGCCTTTAAAGGAATGAGCCCGACAAGTTCTGATCCGCTCACCCTCAGCCCTCTTGCCTGGGCGCTTTTTAATGCTTCTTCAAAAGCCAGGTGAACCGGGGTAATGCTGATGTTGGTAAGATTGATGGAAACCTGGGCAATGCCATATTCTTCAATGAACCAGCCTATCGCTTTGCACGATTTGAGCGTACCGGGTTCCCATATTTCATTTCCTTTTTCATCCTTTTTAATTTTCCCTGTGATGGGATTTCCATCCCTGAGTGGTCTACCCTTTTCACGTATATCGAATGCAACCGCATTGGCTCTTCTGGTTGATGTTGTATTGAGGTTTATATTATAGGCAACAAGAAAATCACGCGCGCCAATGGCAATGGCTCCGGTTCTGGGATTAAACTGAGCAGGACCAAAATCCGGCTTCCAGTGAGGGTCCTCAAGCTTTTTATGCAACCCCTCATACTCTCCGGAACGGCAGTTCGCCAGGTTTCTTCTCTCAGAAGAAAAAGCTGCATTTTCGTAACAATAGACAGGAATTTCAAGCTCATTCCCCACCCTTGCAGCCAGTTTCCTCGCATATTGTGCAGTTTCTTCCATTGAAATGTTGGAGACAGGGATAAGCGGACATACATCCGTACCTCCAAAACGGGGATGCTCTCCTTTATGCTTGCTCATGTCTATGACGTCGGCAGCTTTCCTGATCGCCTGAAATGCTGCTTCGATCACAGCATCCGGCGCTCCTACAAATGTCACAACGGTGCGGTTTGTGGCTTTGCCGGGATCCACATCAAGAAGCTTAACACCTTCAATTTTTTCCACTTCATCAGTGATGATTTTAATTACACCCATGTCAACTCCTTCGGAGAAATTGGGCACGCATTCTATGAGTTGTTTCATTTCAGGCAGTATATTAACAGCGAATCAGGGATCCGCCAGAATTAATGTTTTTGGCAAAATTAGAGATTTCTTTCAAGTTTTTATGCTTTCTTCGCGCTCCTGTGATCCGATTTCCCTATTTTTGTTTTCAAACCTTAATCTTTAAACAATGAAAAAAATTATCTGGCTGCTAATTCCCGTGGCGATATTCCTTGGCCAATGCAAGCAAAAAGAAAATGCCGGTCAAAACGGCATGGTTCGTTATATCAAGCAATCGACTTCGGAGGCCGTGATCGCGAAACTTCTCAAGGTGAATGGTGAAACCAACAAGGCGAGAATCGAAAAAGGTGTGAACCATGTTTCTGAACTCTGGACTGAAAAAGATGGCAATGACAGCACTTTCATTCAGTTTTGTATGAAAAATTTTATTGGAGATCCGGTAAAACTGGATTTGCTCTTTACCCGTATATCCAATAATTTTGAATCTCTTTTCGGACATTTCAACATGATAAGCCTCGATCTCAAGCGTGCCATGCACCTGGAGATGGGCGAAATGCTTGACATAGATGAAATTTTTGCTGCTTATGAACCAGGGGCTCATTTCAGCGATGATTATTTCGATAATAAAATAGCGATTATTACAGCCCTTAACTTTCCAATGTATTCTCTGAAGGAAAAAGAAGAATCAGGGCCAGGTTGGACCCGCAAGGAATGGGCATATGCCCGGATGGGAGATATCTTTACAGCCAGGGTGCCAGCGGCGGTCAATGTGAGGGTTTCTGAAGCCCTTACCGCCTCCGACAACTACATCTCGAATTATAATATATATGTCGGTAATCTTCTGGATGAACAAGGCAAAACTCATTTCGCCCCTGACATGAAACTTCTTTCACACTGGAACCTTCGCGACGAGCTGAAAGCAAATTACAACAAGGGTGAAGAAGGTCTGTTGAAGCAGAAAATGATTTACGAAGTGATGCTGCGTATCATCGGACAGGAAATACCGGAGGCTGTGATAAACAATCCCGGTTTAAAGTGGAACCCTTTCTCTAACAAGCTATATAAAGATGGTAAGGAAATTGCCAATATTCCAGAGCCGGATACCAGGTATGAATATCTGTTAAATAATTTCAGGGCTATGAAAGCTGTGGATGAGTACACTCCGATTTATCCAACTTTTATCCTGCGTGCCTTTGACGGGGGTATGGAAATTCCTCAGGAACAAGTGGAAAAGCTTTTTACTGATTTCTGCTCATCCGCCCAGGTCAAGCAGGTGGGCGATCTGATCAGCCAAAGGCTTGGAAGGCCTCTGCAGCCTTTTGACATCTGGTATGATGGATTTAAAGCCCGAAGCAACATGAATATGGATTTGCTCGATAAGATCACCAGGGCTAAATATCCCGATACCAGGGCATTCGAAGCTGACATCCCCAATATGCTCATAAAACTTGGGTTTAAACCTGACAAAGCAAAAGAAATTGCATCCCATATTACAGTCGACAATGCAAGGGGAAGTGGTCATGCATGGGGCGCACAGATGAAAGGCGACAAAGCCCATCTGCGCACAAGGATTGGAAAAGATGGCATGGATTACAAAGGTTACAACATTGCAATTCATGAGTTGGGCCATAATGTGGAACAGACCATCAGCCTTTATCTGGTGGACTATTACATGATGCAGGGCGTTCCGAACACTGCTTTTACAGAAGCTTTTGCTTTCACTTTCCAGAAACGCGACCTGGAACTCCTTGGTTTCAAAGACAATGACCCGAAAAAGGAGGCACTATCCGCGATCGATAATTTCTGGATGAGTTATGAAATAATGGGCGTTTCCCTGCTGGATATGAAAGTTTGGAAATGGTTATATGAAAATCCTAAGGCTACCAAAGACCAGCTAAAGGAAACGGCCGTCAAATCTGCCATTGAAATCTGGAATCAATACTATGCACCTGTTTTCGGCATCAAGGATTCCCCCATCCTGGCAATATATTCCCATATGATTGATAATCCTTTGTATTTATCAAATTATCCGGTGGGACACCTTATCGATTTCCAGTTGGACCAGTATTTCAAAGGAAGGAACTTTGCAGAAGAAGCAATTCGAATCTATTCTGCAGGAAGACTTATTCCACAATTATGGATGAAAAATGCCGTGGGTAATGGAATCAGTATTAAACCCCTGTTAAATGCTACTGACGAAGCCCTGAAAGTAATCAAATAACTTCACGGGATTTTACAATTTTATTATTTCGCCATTCAATATGGTCGTTTCCACCTTATTGCTTCCATAGGCATAAGGCATAAATTCAATGCCCGGAATGGGTTTGGTGATGAAGAGATTTGCTTTTTTCCCTCGCGAGATACTTCCATAATCTTCACTTAACCCCATCGCATAGGCGCCGTTTATCGTTACTGCATGAATGGCCTCCTCCGGCAGCATCCGGTATTTGATGCATGCCATCGAAAGGATAAACTGCATATTTCCGGAAGGAGAAGAGCCCGGATTAAAGTCGCTCGCCATAGCGACCGGTAATCCTGCATCCATCATTTTCCTGGCCGGTGCATATTCCATTCCAAGAAAAAAAGCAGCCCCGGGCAGTATGGTCGGCATGGTTTCGGTACCTTTAAGGCAAGCGATTTCCTCATCACCTGTATATTCGAGGTGATCGACCGAAAGGGCATTATATTTCACTCCAACCTGGATTCCACCGGAATAATCCAGCTCATTTGCATGAATCTTTGCACGCAGACCGTATTTCATTCCGGCATTCAGAATCCGGTCGGTATCTTCCACTGTGAAAAATCCGCGTTCGCAAAAAACATCAATATAATCCGATAATTCCTCCTGAACTACCCGCGGTATCATTTCATTGATGACCATATCAACAAATTCTTTTTGCCGGCCTTTGTATTCCATGGGGAGCGCATGAGCTCCGAGAAACGTAGGGACAATTTTTATGGGTGTAAGCTCCTTCAGTCCATTAATTACGCGCAGCATTTTAAGTTCATCTTCCAGGGTCAGTCCATACCCGCTTTTAATTTCAACCGCGCCTGTTCCGAATGCTATAATTTCATTTAAACGGACAAGCGCCTGTGCTATAAGTTCTTCTTCAGAAGCATCATGGAGCCTCTGTGCGGAATTAAGAATTCCTCCACCCCTTTTTGCAATTTCTTCGTAACTCAGCCCTTTTATTTTGTCGATATATTCGATCTCCCTGCTGCCCGTATAAACTAGATGGGTGTGGGAGTCGCAGAAACTCGGAAAAACCAGCTTTCCTCCGGCATCGATCAGGGTCGCCCCACCCCCTGCCACCTCCTTTACAGGGGAGGGGGTTTCCGAGTGTACCCCATAATCTTTTATCCGGTCTCCTTCAATCAGCAACCAGGCATTCTCAAGACAGGCAAGCTTTGCCATTGACTCACCCGCTGTATAAAGTACAGGGGTTTCTTCAACCTGAACAAGCTTTTTTATATTTTGAATTAAGATGGTCATATCAGATTTTTTTATTTTACGAATTTACGAATATAAAAATTTGAATATCAATAAAGCCCTGCCGCTTTTCCGAATAAAATTTTGCTTACTTTTGAGCATTCAAAGTAACCCTAACATTTTTTATCTATGAAAAAAGTTTTTGTTTTGCTGTCGGTCGTCTTTATCTTTAACAGCTATGGCACTTTCGCAAAAAAAGTTGAACTGGCCGATGCAAGACTTGCCGGTAAAAATTTCTTTTTCGAACGGATGAATACCCATGAAGCAGTGTCGTATCACAACCTCTCAATTACATCCGAATTTATTGAAAAACAAGGAAATGAGCCGGTATACTATATTTTTAACGTCAATGAAAATGGATTTATTATCGTATCCGCGGAAGATGCCTGTTACCCGGTTTTAGGTTATTCCTTTTCTGGCGCTTATTTTCCTGATAATCAACCCGAAAACTTCAGGGCCTGGATGAAACATTATACGGAAGAAATCAGCCTTGTCCGCGGAGGAAACTACCCGGCTGACGAAGCCATTGCTGCAAAATGGAACTATCTTTCTCAAAAAAACTTTGAGAACCACCGCAATCCGGAAACCATATTATCCGTTGCTCCCTTAATCAGGAGCAGCTGGAACCAGGATTATCCATACAATGCATTATGCCCGGCCGACCCTCAAAGCGGTGGATCTTATGCAGGACATGTTCCGGTGGGATGTACTGCCACCGCTATGGTTCAGATAATGTTTTACTGGAGATGGCCTGATATGGGAATCGGATCACATTGCGATACCTATCCATACGGCGGACAGCAATATTGTGCTGATTTCGGGTCGACGACCTACGAATGGGATGGAATGCCCAATGGCACCTCCAGTGAATGCATGCCTTTGTCGATCCTTTCATACCATGCAGGTGTTTCGGTGAATATGCAATACGGGGTGGATGGATCCGGCGCTGCGATTTCCGATGTGCCCTATGCCCTGATCACAAATTTTAAGTATGCAAATGGAATCCAGTATGTGAAAAAGAGCAACTACAATACCACTTCATGGGCCAGTTTAATGAAAACCGAAATTGATGCCGGACGGCCCATCGAATATGCAGGTTTTGAACCCGCAAATGCAGGCGGCCATGCATTTGTCTGTGATGGCTATGAAGGAAATGGCACCTATACCGATTACTTTCATTTTAACTGGGGCTGGGCTGGAAGTTACGATGGCAATTTTTACCTGAGCAACCTAAATCCGGGTTCGTACACCTTTAACATCAATCAGCAGGCTGTCATTAAAATTCAACCGAATCCTGCCTACTATCCGGAATACTGCTCCGGGAATCATGATGTGACCGATTTTAATTTTGGCACGCTTGAAGATGGCAGCGGCCCCCTGGCAAATTATCAGACCAGTTCCAACTGCAGTTGGCTGATTGGAGTCGACGACAGCATTCAGTCGGTGGCTCTGACTTTCCTCAGATTTGACACAAAAACCGGGGATGAAGTAAAAATTTATAACGGGCCTGATGCAACCGCTCCGCTCCTGGGAAGCTATTCAGGCACCACCCTTCCGCCCACCATCACCACCACAAGCAGTCAGATGTTTATTACGTTTAACAGCAGTAGTTCTGGATCAGCCCAGGGTTTTTTAGCCACTTACACAAATATTCCTGTTTCCTTCTGTAATGCAAATGAAAATCTGACAGCAGCAAGCGGAAACATCAGCGATGGAAGCGGACGATTTGACTACAGGAACAATACAACCTGCAAATGGAGAATATTGCCGGAAAATGCTACATCGGTTACCTTGACATTCGACGCATTTAATACGGAAGCTGACAATGATAAACTGATCGTCGTCGACCTTGGACCACCTGCAGTGGTTCTCCAAACGATTTCCGGAGACCATTCATCCCAACTTCCGGATCCCATTACCGCTTCCTCCGGGAAAATGATGCTCATGTGGAACACCAACAAGGATATTCGCAGCCTGGGCTGGAGTGCAAACTATACCATTACGGTTGGAACTCCGGAATCGGAATCCTTTAAAGAACTTAGCGTTTATCCCAATCCTGCTATTGACAAGCTGAATATCAGATTTGCCATTGAGGCAGCCCAACAGATAAAAATTGAAATTCTTTCAATTACAGGGGAAAAGTGCTTGTCGGAGGTACTGCCTTATTTTAAAGGCGAATATTCCAGAAGCATTGATATTTCAAAGTTTACACAGGGAATTTATCTGCTTCGGCTCACCAGTGATCATGGAATCACCATCAGAAAAGTCATCGTTCAATAAAGGCTGATCTGAATATAATAATTCTTAAAAAAAATGCTCTGATGAAGAAAGTTCATTTCCTTCTGCTTGTTCTTTTTATAAGTTGTGGAAGCATCCAGGCTAAAACCGTGGACCAGAACCTTGCCCAAAGAACCGGGATTAACTTCTATTACGAACGCTTATACCAGCAAGCACCCGTGGATTATAAATCGGTCCGGGTCAGTGAGTCTTTCCAGGTTTATTATAATAATCATCTTGTTTATTATGTGTTTAACATTTCTGACAATGGATTCATAGTTGTTGCAGCTGAGGATGCTGTAAACCCGGTGCTGGCCTATTCTCTGGAAGGAAAATATCATTCAGATAACCAACCGCCTCAGTTTGTCTCCTGGATGGAAGGATATGCTGAACAAATTACAGATATTGCAAAGAACAACATTCCGGCAACAGAATCAATAAGTCTTGAATGGCAAAGACTTTCCACCATGGATCCTTCCACTTTACAAACTCACAGGGGTGATCGTGAAGTAAGCCCCTTATTAATCTCAACATGGGATCAGGGAAGTCATTATAATAAATTATGCCCGGTGGATGCAGGGGGTTCAGGCGGCCATGTATGGGCAGGTTGCGTGGCCACTGCAATGTGTCAGGTGATGTACTATTACCGTTATCCGGCAACAGGAGTTGGTCAGCATTGTTATACCCCAAGCGGATATCCTCAGCAATGTGCCGATTTCGGGAATACAACTTATCAATGGAATGAAATGCCCCTTTCATTTTCAAACAATTGCTTTGATGACACTGCAACTGCACGCCTGCTGTGGCATGCCGGCATTTCGGTCGATATGATGTATGGTGCTGGCGGGTCGGGAGCCTATAGCGAAGATGCGCTAACTTCCATGATCAGTACTTTTAAATTCTCACCCAATGCCCATCTGGTTGCACGTGACGATTACCCTCCGAATGGAGATGAATTTCCTGCCATCCTCAGGGATAATCTGGATCATAAAAGAGTGATGTATTATGATGGTTACGGAACCGGCGGGCATGCATTCAATGTGGATGGATATCAGGGAACCAATTTTTTTCATTTTAACTGGGGCTGGAGCGGATCTGCCAATGGATATTATTACCTGAATAATCTGAATCCCGGAGGGAATAACTTTAACAATGGTCAGAGGGCAATGGTGGAACTCTATCCCGATACCCTGACTTATAATTACCCGGATTACTGTGGCGGTCAGACCATCCTTCACGCACTTGGCGGAACGATCGAGGACGGAAGCGGCCCTTCGAAAAATTATCATGCCAACGCTGATTGCAGCTGGCTGATTGAACCTCAGTCCGTTTCCGACTCCATCATCAATATAACCCTTTCTTTTAGTCAGTTTAATACCGAAACTGACCAGGATGTATTCAAGGTTTACCAGGGGACAAGCACCAATGATCTTCTGGTTGCCGAGTATTCCGGAAACAACGTTCCTCCTTCCATTACCATCCAGGGAAATAAAGCCCTGATTACCTTTACCACGAACAATACCATTGAAAAACCAGGTTGGTTCCTCACTTATGTATCTGAATCTTTATCATGGTGCCAGGGTACCCTCAATTTAACGGACCCGGAAGGGGAATTTTCTGATGGTAGCAGTGGTTTCAATTATAAGAACAACAGCAGTTGCCGCTGGAGAATTGAACCCACCGGAGCCAATCAGGTAACCCTGCAGTTTACCTCTTTTAATACCGAGCAGGGACAGGATAAAGTGAGGGTTTATGACCTTGAAACAGAAGGACTGCTTGCTGAGATCTCGGGTAATTATTCTTCAGGCAATCTCCCCGGACCAATCACTTCTCCCAGTGGAAGGATGTTTCTGGTTTTCAATACAAATTCCTCCTATACCGAACAGGGATGGTCTGCAAACTATAATACTTTTCCAGTAAACATAGAGGATCGTAACGAACTAAGCGGGATGCAGGTTTATCCGAATCCGGCTGAAAACCACATCCACCTAAGAGGCAATGGATTAAATTGCAGCAATTTACATTATGAATTCATGAATGTTCAGGGAAAAAGGATGCTTGAAAAGGATGTCAAACTGGATGCGGGAACCATCGATACTGAAATAATTCTTGAAGGATGGCCTGGCGGATTATATATTCTGAAGCTGGTTTCGGAGCATTCGGTCCTTCTTAAGAAAATCCTGATAGATTAAACCCGGTTTATTTTTCAAATAGCACGTCAATTTCTCCTCTTTGTTCAAGGCATTCCATGAGTTTCGCCTTTAGTTTCCAGCAAGTCATCTGTCTCATCTCGATTTTTCTTGATAACTCATAAGTCGAAACTTTTGGATCATGGCACACGATGTAGACAATCCTGAAAGCTTCAGTAATGGGTATATGACAACGGTGAAATATGGTATGGGACCTTGCTGACTCCTCATGCTTGCATCGGGTGCATCTCCGTGAATAAGGTGTTTTTCCGCTACAGTAGTTGGTATGCCCGCATTTACGGCAGGTATAACCATTTTCCCATTTCTGCTCTGCAAGAAATTTCAGGCATTCCTCTTCAGAGGCAAATCGCGACTGGAAAGATTCCGTATCCATTTGCCGTATAACAAACTGCATAAACGTTTTTTTTGCAAATTTAAAATATTTAGTGATATTTATGCGCTTCATAATAAAATATATTTTATCTTTGCAGCGAATTTAATTTATATACGCATGAAAAAATTCACTTCAATTTTTGGACTCTTCTTATTTATCAGTCTTGTTGCCTGCAGCAATAATGCGGGAAATAAAAACAATGCAGACGGCAATGCTGTGGCCGGAGCCCCTATTGAGGGGAAGGTAACGCAACTTACGGCAGATGCTTTTAAAAAGCTGGTATGGGATTACCAGCAAAATCCAAATGACTGGAAATATTCCGGCGACCTGCCCTGTATCATTGATTTCTATGCTGACTGGTGCCGTCCCTGTAAAATGGTTGCGCCTATCATGGAAGAACTTGCAAAGGAATATCAAGGGAAGATAAGGGTTTATAAAATTAATACGGATGAGCAAAGGGAACTTGCCGGATTATTCAATGTCCGTTCAATTCCGGCAGTTTTGTTTGTGCCTAAAACCGGTAAACCTCAAATGTCGGTTGGTGCCTTACCCAAGCCTACTTTTATACAGGCGATCCATGACGTGCTTAATGTTAAATAGTAAAATCATAAAATTAACTCATAAACAACAATAAAATGGTAGAACATTTGACCAAGGAAACTTTTATAGAAAAAGTTTTCGATTTTGAAAAGAACCAGGAATGGAAATTCGAAGGCAATTTACCTTGCCTCATTGATTTTTACGCTGACTGGTGCGGCCCCTGTAAAATGGTCGCCCCCATTCTGGAGGAACTGGCAAAGGAATATGATGGTAAAATCAATATTTACAAGATTGATACGGAAGCCCAGCAGGAACTTGCCGGTGCGTTTGGCATCAGAAGTATTCCCTCCATGCTTTTTGTTCCTATGAACGAACAGCCCCAGATGGCAGTTGGTGCCTTGCCAAAGGAAAACCTGATCCAGGCGATCAGCGATGTGCTGTTGAAGGAAATTCCTAAAAATTAATTAAAAAACAGCTGATATCAGACATTGGACCCTGGAATATTATAATTTTACCCTGTCCAATGCCTGATATCTGATGTCTTTATTGATTTCCACTGCCTATCTTCCTCCGTTAGCTTATATTTCCGCAGGGATTAAGGAAGAAGTATTTCGGATAGAAATACATGAAACATTTCCTAAGCAAACCTGCCGTAATCATTGCAGAATATATGGTCCCAACGGGATTCAGGTATTGAGCGTTCCGGTAATCAGGACAAGCGGAAATCACACACAGACCCGGGATGTGCGGATTTCCTATTCCCTACCCTGGCAGAAAACACATTGGAAGTCAATTGAAACCGCATACAATAACTCTCCATTTTTTCTCTTTTACCAGGATTATTTTGAACCTGTTTTTCACAGGAAGTATAATTTTCTCATTGATTTGAATGCTGCATTGCTTGAAACCATATTTTCAGCCCTGAAAGTATCAACTCAGATTTTATATACCGATCATTTCACAAAATTTTCTAGCAGGGATCCAAGGGAATACCTGGTTTCAAAAAAATATCAGCTCTTTCTCCCTCCCTATCATCAGGTATTTGCATCGAAATCCGGATTTATTTCCAACCTGAGCCTGATTGACGCCCTGTTTAACCTTGGCCCTGAGACCCTGCCTTATTTAAAATCCCTCTAGGTTTGCCAGTATGGATATTATCCGTATATTTGCATTAATTTAATCTAAATTAACTTGTCAACCTTACTTGAACTCCGCCAGGGAGAATCCGGAATCATCATCAAGATCCGGGGGAGGGGTGCTTTCCGTAAACGTATCACGGAGATGGGATTCATCAGGGGAAAAGAGGTTGTGGTGATCAAAGCCGCTCCCCTTCAGGATCCCATCGAATATAAAATCATGGGGTATAATGTATCCCTGCGCCAAAGTGAAGCAAGGTTGATTGAAATGATACCTGTTGCGGAATACTTAAAACCCGCAGCCCATAACTATTTCCATGATTCCAATGGCATTCTCCCCGAAAAAATGCCTTCCCTGAAAATGGCTGATAAAGGAAAAATCATAGACATCGCCCTGGTTGGTAACCCGAACTGCGGAAAAACCACCTTGTTCAATGTTGCTTCAGGTTCCCATGAAAGGGTAGGGAACTTCAGCGGAGTCACCGTGGAATCAAAGGTTGCCACTTATCAGCAAAACGGATATACTTTTAATATTACCGACCTTCCCGGAACCTACTCACTTTCCGCTTATTCCCCGGAGGAACTTTTTACTAGAAGGCATATCGTCGATAATTTACCCGATATCGTGCTTAATGTGGTGGACGCCTCGAATCTGGAACGCAACCTTTATCTCACCACCCAGTTGATCGACATGGACCTCAGGGTCGCAATAGCCCTCAACATGTATGATGAATTCGGAAAGCAGGGACATGAACTTGACTTTAATACGCTTGGTAAGCTTATCGGCATTCCCCTTGTCCCGACTGTCAGTTCCAGGGGACAGGGAATCAGGGAATTATTTGACCGGATCATCGAAGTGTACGAGGAAAGAGATCCTGTGATACGCCATGTGCACATTCATTACGGGAACGACCTTGAAAAATCAATTCATCGAATTCAGGATGTTATTCGTCAGGATGCGGAACTGACCGATATTGTTTCATCCCGCTACTTCGGCATCAAACTGCTGGAAAAAGACATTGAGGCCATCAACCGCCTGAAGCCTCGGAATAATTATGAAACAATCCTTCAGATCGCGGATAAAGAAATTCATCTTCTTGAAACAAATTTCAAAGAAGATTCAGCAACCCTGATCACGGATGCGAGGTATGGATTTATTGCCGGAGCTTTAAAAGAAACCATGAAGGTCAATGAAAATTTGGCAACAGGCAAGACTTACAGCGAACGCATCGACCGTTTTCTGACCAACCGTATTCTCGGCTTTCCCATTTTTCTTCTTTTTCTTTTCCTCATGTTTCAGGCAACTTTTTCCTTAGGCGAATATCCAAAGCACGGAATTGAAATCCTGGTTGGTTGGTTCGGAAGTCAGATCAGCGACCTGCTTCCTGCAGGTCCGCTGAGGGATTTACTGGTCGACGGCATTATCAACGGAGTTGGAAGCGTCATTGTTTTCCTGCCCAACATCCTCATCCTTTTTCTTTTCATTTCCATTATGGAGGATACTGGTTATATGGCAAGAGCTGCCTTTATCATGGATAAACTGATGCACAAGATGGGGCTTCACGGTCAATCCTTTATCCCCCTGATCATGGGTTTCGGATGCAACGTTCCTGCCATCATGGTAACACGCACCCTGAAAGACAGAAACGACAGGCTGCTGACCATGCTCATCAACCCCTTCATGTCATGCAGCGCCCGTCTTCCGGTTTATATCCTGATCACCGGAGCCATCTTTCCGCATCATGCAGGCATCGTCATTTTCGGCTTGTACCTTACAGGTGTCCTTCTTGCGGTGCTCATATCCCTGATTTTCAAGAAAATTTTCTTTAAAAGTAAAAAAGCTCCGTTTGTCATGGAACTGCCTCCTTACCGAATGCCCACCCTACGGGTCACTTTTCGGCATATGTGGGAAAAAGGACAGCAGTATCTTCGGAAAATGGGCGGTATTATACTAATTGCCGTGATCCTGATCTGGGCGCTGGAATATTTTCCTGCCGGCCGGAATGCCGGGCCTGAAGAAAGGCTTCAGAAGTCCTATATCAGCAAAATAGGGAAAAGCATAGAACCCCTCATCCGTCCGCTTGGATTTGACTGGAGAATGGGCGTCAGCCTGATTACGGGAGCTGCCGCCAAAGAGGTTGTGGTCAGTACCATGGGGGTACTGTATGGTACAAATCATTATCATGAAACAGCCGGTAAAAAAAACCTGAACTACCGGATTCAGTCGGAGACCTATCAGGAGGGCCCGAAGCAGGGGGAAAAAGTTTTCACACCCCTCACCGGAATTTCCTTTTTGCTGTTTATCCTGATTTACATGCCTTGCGTGGCTGTTATAGCGACGGTTAACAGGGAATCGGGACACTGGAAGTGGGCTTTGTTCCTGATTGTTTATACAACAGCCCTGGCCTGGGTCCTATCTTTCACTGTATATCAGACCGGAATGTTATTGTTTTCATGAGATGAACTGGCAATATTTGATCACCGGAAGCATTATCCTCACAGCGGTTATCCTGACAGGTATCCGGCTATGGAATTTTTTCTCCAAAAAAGCCCCTGACTGCAACGGGTGCTCCTCCGGTTGCGGAGGTTGTGCATTGGAAGACCTGAAGAAAGAAATTGAAGCAGCAAAGAAATGAAGCAGGAGAAGGGTGTCCTTGAGTACCGATAACTTTTTTCTTTACCTTTGAAGAATCCCTAATATCTTTTTCTATGGAATTTGGAATTTGCCTGCAAAATATTGTACCTGTGAGAACTGAACCCAACCACCGTTCGGAGATGGCAACTCAGGTTTTATTCGGAGAACTGTACAATGTCCTTGAAACAAACGGCAGGTGGTTGAAAATTAAGCTCAGTCATGACAATTTTGAAGGCTGGATAGAGGAAAAGCAGAACACCTTCCTTGCTGAGGAAGAATTTATCTCCCTTTTTAACGCAGAAACTCCTTGCAGCCTTGATCTGGTTCAACTGATATCAAATGAAACAAAAAAATCGGTTTTTCCGGTAGTGATGGGAAGTTCTCTTCCCGGCATTGAAGAATTCCGTTTTACGATCAGGGACCAAAGCTATGTATTTGACGGACAGGTGAGCAATGTTTCGGAACTTGAAGAAACAGAGTCGCCCCAGGAATTGAACGACATTAAGCAGGCAATGGTTCATGATGCCATGTTATACCTGCATGCCCCCTACCTCTGGGGCGGCAGAAGCCCCTTCGGCATTGACTGTTCCGGACTGATTCAGATGGTTTTTAAGTTGAAAAATGTGAAAATGCTCCGGGATGCCAAACAACAGGCCGGACAGGGAGATGTGGTAAGCCTGATTGAAGAGGCTGAGCCGGGAGATGTAGCCTTCTTTGATGATGAAGAAGGCAATATTACCCATACAGGCCTTCTGATCGACCGTAACCGCATTCTGCATGCATCGGGCAGGGTCCGGATCGATACCCTTGACCATGAAGGGATATTCGATACCGAGAAGCAATTGTACACCCACAAACTGCGGCTTATTAAACGATATTTCTGACCCTGGCGTAAATCATGGTGAATAATCCCATGTTTTCATTCCCAAAGCAGGTGGAATCACAAAGACAATCAAACTTTTCTCCAAGACCTTCCCTGAAAACCTGTTGCCATTGCGCCCGCAGCATGTGATAATCGCTACGCTTCCCCCGAAGTTCCGTAAAAAAGTAGATCGCTTCCGACATTAAAAATCTGTCAATACTTGAAATTGCTACTTCGACCGGTGCATCGTGCGCGAAAACAAAATCCATCATGGCCCCGTAAGACTGATACACCGAAAGTGCCAGTTCCGGGGAATGCAATTCGGGGGTGTCATTGTTCGCATCCAGCTCAAACAGGATGAAACACCCGATAAATTCCTTCAGTTTTTGAAGGTGCATTAATTTGGTTTCATACGGCATATGATGATATGCAAGAGAAGAAAGGGCAATGTCATAATAAATGCAAAGGTTGCCGGTAATTTCTTCAAGCCTCGCCTGTATAATTCTAACGCGGGCTTCAGGGAATGCTGACCTGACATTACTTTCAGCCAGTTTAAGCATGCCTTCGGAAGGATCAATCAGCAAAATTTCCCCTACATCCCGGATGTTCCCCGATCGGCGTAGTTCATGGAGAAGGTCGACCAGTATCATCCCGTGGCCGCATCCGATGTCCATGATTTTTAAAGGCGCTGAATAACATGGAAGAGCATGGACGCAATGCGACCTGAAACTTACCCTTGCGTCAAACAATTCAGGTGTTCCTGCAAAATGAATGTAGGGTGCGGGGTCGGCAAAAATAGTTTCGGGAACTGTTAATTTCCCTTTATTTCGACCAAGGTAACTTGCCAAAAAAGCATTGGAAAACAGTCCGCCCTGCTCCCCTGCCATCCCGGTTGTGATCCAATTCAGCCCAGCCTGGTTCAGGTTTTTCGACAATAGCATCGTTCCAATATAATAATGAAAAGCGGGAATCAGTCCCGGACGAACCCGGTCCTCTACAGAAAACATCGCACCACCAGCATGAATAGCCTGACTTGCAAAGTCACTCCAGTATCTGCTTTCTTCTTGTCCGAGAAACAGCATGGGTTATAATAAATTGTCAGTCTTCCGTAACTTTTTTAGTCCTTTTCGGAATTTCCTGGTTGAAAACCCAGGTCAGACGAATGGTGATGACGTTATTGAATTGATTTCTGGTTTCCTTGGTCGGGTAAACGATCTGAACCTCCCTCAGTCTCACCATGGAATACTGGTAACGTACATCGGCCCACAATCTGTTCCATAACCTGATCTGAAGATCTGCGATCACAGAAACATCCCGGTTGGAAAGCGCTGTGATGGGATATTGAGAGAAGGTGGAATCGGTACCCTGGTGGTTGATCAATTGACCATAAGCGAAACCAAGTCCTCCCGATATCACTTTTTTATCGGTAAAATGCACCAGAACGGGAATTTCCAGGTAATCATATTTTAAATCAAAAGTTGTGGAGTCGGTATTTCCTTTATGATGACTTCCCTTTTGGGAATATAAAAGTTCCATTCCAACCGCCCATTTTTTATTTTTTCCGAAAGGAATCAGGATGCCGGGACCAACATTGAGTCCGACTTTATGAAAGCCGTAATACTCATCTCCGTCGACTTGTGTCAGGTTCATGCCCACACTCAGCTGTCCGAGGATACGCTGACCATCAGCCATGAGCGGAAAAAGAATTCCCGTTGTAAAAATGACGAAAAGTACGATAAACCATCTTTTCATATTGATCCTCAGTTTATTTAGGCAGTAAAAGGGTGACCACAGGGACAAAGTTATTAAGATAATCTATTATGAACGATTATTCGGCTTTTGTATTATTCAATCCTTTCATGGTAAGTTGAATCCGTTTCCTCAGTATATCAATATCCACGACTTCAACCATGACTTTCTGATTTAATTTAAGGATGTCGTTGGGATCTTTCACGTACCGGTCGGCAATCTGGCTGATATGGACCAGACCATCCTGGTGAACTCCGATATCCACGAAGGCTCCGAAATTCGTAATGTTTGTCACGATTCCCGGCAACTGCATTCCCTTTCTTAAATCGTCCATGGAATGCACGTTTTTGTCAAATTCAAACAATTCAAATTGCTGGCGCGGGTCACGTCCAGGTTTGGCAAGTTCCTGAATGATATCCTGTAAAGTTGGAAGCCCCACTTTTTCATCCATAAAATTTTCCAGCTTGATCTGAATTCTTAAGCCTGGTTTTTCGATCAGGTCAGCCACTGAACAATTCAATTTTTCAGCCATCCGGTTCACGACATGGTAAGTCTCAGGATGCACTGCACTCCGGTCGAGTGGATCGGAGGCATCCCTGATACGAAGGAAACCGGCCGCCTGTTCAAAGGCCTTATCACCGAAACGGGTCACCTTTCGAAATTCAGACCGTGATTTGAAAGGGCCTGTTTTATTCCTGTATTCTATCATGTTTTTTGCCAGTCCCGGGCCCAGTCCGGAAACAAAAGTCAGTAATTCTTCACTGGCCGTATTCACTTCCACCCCGACTTTATTCACACAACTGATCACCGTATCTTCAAGACTTTTCTGTAAGGAATGCTGATCCACATCATGCTGGTATTGTCCGACACCAATGGATTTGGGATCTATTTTGACCAATTCTGCCAGGGGATCCATCAGGCGGCGTCCGATAGAAACAGCTCCCCTTACGGTAATATCATAATCGGGGAATTCTTTTCGGGCAACCGGAGAGGCGGAGTAAATGGAAGCTCCGCTTTCATTGACCACCAGAGCAAGTATTTCTTTCTCAAAAGGAATGGAACGGATCAACCGTTCAGTTTCCCTTCCGGCAGTCCCATTGCCGATTGCGATGGCTTCAATTTTATAGGCATTGACCAGGCTTTTAATTTTATGCGTTGCTTCTTTTACCTCATTCTGAGGGGGATGCGGGTAAATTGTTTCATTATGCAGGAGTTTTCCCTGCCGGTCAAGACAAACAATTTTACAGCCTGAACGGAATCCCGGATCTATGGCGAGAACATTTTTTTGTCCGAGTGGGGAAGCAAGCAGTAGCTGACGGAGGTTTTCGGTAAAAACGCGGATGGCTTCCACATCTGCTTTTTCCTTTATCCACTGCCGCATTTCTGTTTCCATGGAAGGAAAGAGAAGCCGCTTGCAGGAGTCGGCAATGGCATCTTTTACGATTTTCGCCGATGAATTTTGTCCTTTAATAAAAATCCTGTCAAGAATTTCGCGTGCTTTTTGCTCCTCTATGTCGACGGACGCTTTCAGGAATCCTTCCGTTTCTCCTCTGAGAATAGCCAGCACCCGGTGAGATGGAGCTTTCCATAAAGGCTCATGATGATCGAAATAACCCTTGTAATTTTCACCTTCCTGTTCTTTTCCTTTCACCACTTTTGCACTAAAAACCGATTCGTGCTGAAAAAGATGGCGTATGCGTTTCCGGGCAAATACATTTTCATTGACCCATTCGGCGATGATATCGGATGCACCCTGCAAAGCTTCCATACTGCTTTTCACCCCTTTCTCCTCATCAATGAAAGCAGCGGCTTTTTCTTCCACATCCTCATATTTTTGCGAAAAGATAATGCTGGCAAGAGGTTCCAGGCCTTTCTCCCTCGCAATCCCAGCACGGGTTTTCCTCTTCGGACGAAAAGGAAGGTAAATATCTTCCAGTTCTGCCATGGTGACGGCTCCCAACACGGCATCTTCGAGTTCTGGTGTCAGTTTTTCCTGTATAGTCAGAGATTTGATAATCGCCTCGCGACGGTCATCGAGGTCTTTTAACTGTGCCAGGCGATCGCGGATATGGGTGATGGCCACTTCATCCATGCTCCCCGTCATTTCTTTACGATACCGTGCAATAAAAGGCACCGTAGCTCCGCTCTCAATAAGAATAATGGTATTCTCAACGAAGTGGGCTGCCAGGTTCAATTCCCCGGCAATAATTTTTGTATATTTTTCGTGCATATTAATTCATGCAAATTACCAACCGGAAGCCAGCACATCGATGATGTGCATCGTTTGTATCGGGAGATTATGCTTGGTTATGTATGCCTGTTGATGCAGCAGGCAGGAAGAGTCTGTGGAAACGATATATTCTGCGCCGGTTTCGAGGGCGCGATTTACTTTTTGTTCGGCCATGGCAGTGGAAACGGGTTCAAACTTTACTGCAAAAGTTCCGCCAAAACCACAACAAACATCATTGTCTTTCATTTCTCTAAGTTCCAGTCCCCGAACTTGTTTTAAAAGTTTGCGGGGTTCATCTTTCAGCCCGTATTCACGCAAAGCAGCGCAGGAATCGTGGTAAGTTACGGAATGTTCAAAACGGGCTCCCACATCATCCACTTTCAGAACATTCACCAGAAAATCGGTGAATTCAAAAATATTTTTTTTAAGCTGTTTATATTCGAGATGATACGCAGTATTATGAAACAACCAGGGATAATAATTCCGGATAAAACCGATACAGGAGGCGGATGGTCCCACGACGGGACGGTCATTTGAAAAATCCTTCAGAAATTTTTCTCCCATCTTTTTTGCATCATCCCAGAAACCGCTGTTAAAAGCCATCTGTCCACAGCAGGTCTGATTTCCGTTATAATGAACACCGACTCCCAGTTTTTCAAGAATCCTGACCATGTTCATGCCAGTCTCGGGATAAACCTGGTCAACAAAACAGGGAACGAAAATATCAACAAGCATATATGAAAGTGGAATGAATTTAATGTTCAAAAGTAAGGAAATTATTTGATTTCAAATCCGGTTTCAACTAAATGCTTCCAAAATAAAGGATAGGATTTGTTCACCACTTCCGGGTTAACGATCCGCACTGTCCCCAATTTCATAGCCAGCATGGCAAAAGACATGGCCATACGATGATCGCCATAGGATTCAAAAATAAAATCGTTTCCTGTTGTAAGCGGGTTGGCTGTCATTTCCAGTACCGGAGCATCAGAACCGGAAACAGCAACCGGAACACCGATTTTCCCCAATTCATTTTTTATAGCCAAAAGGCGATCCGTTTCCTTTATTCTGAGACTCTTTAATCCCTCAAAACGCCCTTGAAGTCCAAGCATGGCACAGGTGGAAATCACCGGGAGGGCTATGTCGGGAAAATCAGTGAAATCCAGAAAAAAGCTTCCTGTTTTCTTGTTCACGCGGCTCAGTTTTATACCGGTCCGGGTATGGCTTGTTTTTATTCCGAAATTCTTAAAAATGCCTGGCAGGATGGCATCTCCCTGCAGACTTTCTTTACGGAGCCCCATCAATTCAAGATCAACTTCATTCGCCAGAGCAGCTGCTTCATACCAGAATGCAGCCGCTGACCAGTCAGACTCAACTTGATAAGGGCCGGGTTGATAAGGGCCGGGAAAAATATGGATCCAGTTTTTACCTGTGGTAATCCTGGCCCCGAAAGCACGCATCAAACTGGCTGTCATATCAATGTAGGGAGCCGAAACCGGTTTTCCCTTCATTTGAATGGTAAGTCCTCGCGGGAGAACAGGTGCCAGCAGCATCAGCGCTGAAATAAACTGGCTGCTGATACCAGTATTTATTTTCACATCATTCCCGGAAAAAAAATTACCATGAATGATTAAAGGGGGATAACCGAGTTTACCAAGATATTCAATTTCAGCTCCCAGGCTCTTCAGCGCTTCTACAAGTACACCGATGGGCCTTTGTTTCATCCTTTCCGAACCGGTTAGCACCCAGTGTCCCGGCTTAAATGAAAGGTAAGCGGTAAGGAAGCGCAATACGGTTCCTGCATTTCCAGTATCCAGTTCGGGCACTTTTCGACTTCCCTTCACGGACTGGATTTCGGTAAGTAACCGAACCAATAATCGCGTATCATCGGATTCCGATAAATTACCGATTTGAAAATCCTGGTTTGATAAAGCCCGGATCATGAGCAAACGATTGCTGATGCTTTTGGAGGAAGGAAGACGGATTACCCCTTTCAGAACGTTTTCCTTCCAGCTGACACTCAGGATTTTCATATTAAACCTCCTGGTTTAGATAGCAATGATAAGCCTGAAGCATTTCATCCCTGGTGCAGACCACATTGATCTTTGCCTTTCCGGGTTTTTCAAGAAGCGTAAAACGGATGCCCCCCTCCTCGTTCTTCTTATCATGTTGCATATATCCTAACAGCTTTGAAAAATCTTCCGGCTGAAAATCATTCTGACCGAAACCTTCCCGTATCCACGATACGATAATTTTAAGATCGGAACCGGGGAGACCTGTTTTCATGAATGAAAGGCAGGACTCACAGATCATCCCCTTTGCCACTGCTTCACCATGAAGAACAGGAGTTCCATGGCGCTGTAGTGAAAAGGTTTCAAAAGCATGGCCAAAAGAATGACCAAAATTCAGAATTTTTCTTTGGTTCTTGTCCAGGAAATCCTTTCTGACCACTTGATTCTTAAGGGAAATTGTTTTCTGAATGAGGTCTGTCCATCGCCGGTCACCGGCAGGTATTTCCATCCATTGCTGAACTGACAGCTTTAAAATCATCCGGTACATGAACGGATCTCCAACCAGGGCCGTTTTAAAAATCTCTGCGAATCCTGACCTGAGATGTTCCAAGGGAAGGGAAGAAAGAAAATCCGGAAAAATAAAAATGGCGGCCGGAGGGTAAAAAAATCCGATCTGGTTTTTAAAATCCTGAAAATTGACTGCCGTCTTCCCGCCAATGGCAGCATCTGCCATCCCCATTAAAGATGCCGGAAGGTTGATGTATGGGATGCCTCTCATAAAACCTGCGGCGACAAATCCTCCAAGGTCTGTCACGACTCCTCCCCCCAGGTTGATCAGAAGGGTTTTACGGTCAGCAAGTCCTTCAAATAATTGCTGCCAAAGCGATTCGGCCTGCTTTAAGGTTTTATTTTCTTCTCCTGCCTGGATTTCAAGAATTCCGGCCTTTCCCAGAACGGGAAGATGGGATAACAGAACGGGCAGGCAATGTTTTCTTGTGTTTTGATCTGTAAGGATGAACACTTTGCCGTTCAGAAACCTGCCGGCTGAAAGGAATCGCCCCAATTGATCCCAGTTTCCCCCGCTTTCAATGCGGACCCGTTCAACACGCGATATCCGTCCGGATAGATGCATAATTTGAATTTATGGTTTTAATGAAAAGCAGCCATTAGCAAGTCAATATCCTGAAATGGCAGGTTATATTGCCGGCTGATGAAGAGATTGGTACTCATTCCATGAAAAATGTAAACTCCCTGCCGTACTCCGTAATCACGTTTAAGAAGGTTTTCAATTCCCCCCTGTTTGCTAACATCCAGTATAATGGGCACAATGATATTGTTTAAGGCCTGGGAAGCGGTATGCGGTACCCGTGAAGGTATATTGGGGACACAGTAATGGGTCACTCCGTGCAGCTTGAATACCGGGTCACTATGGCTGGTTGGATGAGAAGTTTCAAAACAGCCGCCCTGATCAATGCTTACATCTATGATCACCGATCCGTCTTTCATCTGTTTCACCATTTCCTCGCTGATAACACAAGGCGTTTTTCCTTCTGAAGAGTGTATGGCTCCAATCACTACATCAGCGGTTCTCATGGATTCTGTCATCACTTTCGGATGCAGGATGGATGTAAAAACCCTTAAACCAAGGTTGTTTTGAATCCGGCGCAGCCGGTAAACTGAATTGTCGAATACCTTGACGAGGGCTCCGAGCCCCAGGGCTGAGCGCGCTGCAAACTCTGCTACCGTTCCGGCGCCAATGATGACTACTTCAGAGGGATTGATGCCGGTAAATCCACCAAACATTTTTCCCCTCCCGTAAACTTTATCTGTTAAATATTCCGCAGCGATGAATATCGACGTAGAGCCGGCAATCTCACTCATGGCACGGGTAACGGCAAGCTGGTTGGTTTTATCACGGATAAGTTCAAATGCCAGGGCAGTCACTTTGCGTGCACTCAGTCCTTTGAAAAATTCCTTGCATTGCATGGCGATCTGAATGGCCGAAACCAGGGTTTGTTTCGGGTGTAATAACTCCATTTCTCCGTTCGTTACCGGTCCGACTTTCAAAATAATATCGGCTTTGAATACTTCCTGGGGGGAATTCACAATCCGGGCCCCTGCTTCTGAATATTCATGATCGGTGAAATGCGCTGTCAAACCGGCGCCTGATTCAATGATGACCTGGTGTGAATTTCGACAAAGTAAAGCAACTCCATCTGGCACCAGGGAAATACGGTTTTCCTGGGCAGAAATTTCTTTGGGAACACCGATTGTCAGATTGCTGTGCTGGTGGGGGACCTCAAGCATTTCTTCCTGGGGAAGTAAACGATCAGCCGGCGACATACGGATATAATCAGGACGGGGATCTTCCATGTACTGAAAAATTTACACGAAGTTAAGGAAAAAAGTAATCATGTAACCGTTTAACCCTGGAATTCAATTTTGCGGGTTTGACAAAAGGAATTTGCTGTGATGGTGACTTTTACCGTTTCCGGAGGAAGAAGTTCCTCCATCATTTCCGGCCATTCGATCAAGCAAAAAGAGCCCGAATAGAGATAATCCTCATAGCCGATATCGTAAACTTCTTCCAGTTTCACTATCCTGTAAAAATCGAAATGGAAAATAGAATCTCCTTCAACCGTCTTGTATTCGTTGATGATCGAAAATGTCGGACTCTGGACGATATCCCTTACCTCCAAAACCTGGCAAATGGCCTTGATAAAAGTTGTTTTACCTGCCCCCATTTTACCTGTAAATGCAAAAACCCTTGCGTCAGGATGGGCAGAGAGCAAGCTTCTTGCGGCGGCATTTAATTCAGATATGGATTGAACAATTAATTCCACTTATTTCGGTTTCAAAGCGATAAAAGGAATCAACATTTCTTCCATGCTGATTCCGCCATGCTGAAAAGTGTTTTTGTAATAATTGACGTAATGGTTATAATTGTTGGGATAGGCAAAAAAATCGTCATTCATGCAGAACACATAGGAAGAACTGACATTATTCCGTGGAAGAAAAATATCGGCAGGATTCTTAACCTCATAAACTTCGCTGCGGTCGTACTTCAGGGCACGACCTGTTTTATAGCGCAGATTGGTATTCGTATTCCGGTCACCAAGCACTTTTACCGGACTTCCCACCCGGATGGATCCATGGTCGGTAGTGATGATCACATTCACATCTTTTTCCGCCAGGAATTTAAATATTTCCAGCAATGGAGAATGCTGAAACCAGCTGACCGTAAGAGAACGGTACGCTTTTTCATCGTCTGCCAGCTCCCTGATGATCTCCATTTCGGTGCGGGCGTGAGAAAGCATATCTACAAAATTGTACACGATGAAGTTCAGCTTGTTCACCATGAGGTTGGGCATGAGTTCGACCAGCTTTTTTCCATAGGTCTGGTTAAGCACCTTATAATAGGAATATTTTATATCCCGGCCGTACCGCCTGAGTAATTCTCCCAAAAGTTCGCTTTCAAAATTGTTTTTCGGGCCTTCCTCATCTTCATTCACCCAGAATTTGGGATATTTTTTTTCAATTTCCGTGGGGAGAAGTCCTGAAAAAAATGAGTTTCTGGCATATTGCGTGACCGAAGGCAGGATGCTATAATAGATCTCCTCTTTTTCAACACGGAAGAAATCTTCGATGGTTGGCTGCAGCACCTTCCACTGGTCAAACCGGAGGTTGTCGATAAGAATAACAAAAACCGGTTTTTGATCATCCAGTACCGGAAAAACTTTTTCCTTTATCAGATTATGAGATTGAACCGGATGATTCCCTGCTTTTCCCTGAATCCATTCCTGATAATTGTGCCCGATGAACTTGCAAAACAAATGATTGGCTTCGTCCTTTTGCATCCGTAGCACCTGGTTCATCCCGTCATCCATGGATTGGCCAAGTTTAAGTTCCCAGTAAGTGAGCCTTTTATAAATTTCCACCCATTCTTCATAATTCAGACGGGCGCTGATTTCCATCCCTATATTTCTGAATTCCTGCTGATAATGGAAAGTCGTTTTTTCACTGACAATCTTTTTATTTTCCAGGTTTTTTTTCAGAGAAAGCAGAATCTGGTTGGGTTTTACCGGCTTGATCAGGTAGTCGGCGATATTCGAGCCAATGGCATCTTCCATGATGGTTTCCTCTTCGCTTTTCGTGATCATGACGACCGGAAGCCCGGGATAGCTGCTTTTAATTTTCATCAGTACTTCAATTCCCGACATACCCGGCATTTGCTCGTCCAGGAAAACGATATCAAAATTTTTAGTTCGCAACATCTCCAGCGCCTCTTGTCCGTTGTTGGATGTACTGACTTCATAACCCTTCTCCCTTAAAAAAATAATATGTGGTTTCAGTAAATCAATCTCGTCGTCCACCCATAAAATGTTATCCTTGTCCATGGTTGTCTTTTTTCTTAAATATAAATGTCGTATTATTGCTTTTATTGTTCAACCGGCGTTTTTTATCAAAAATAATAATTTAAGTGTCTTTCGGGATTACCAACAAACGTAAAAATATCAACGATCCGGTTTATGGTTTCATTACCATTCCGGATGAAGTGGTTTTCGATATAATAGAGCATCCGTATTTCCAGAGGCTCCGCAGGATCAAGCAGCTTGGACTGACACACTATGTTTATCCATCGGCCCATCATACCCGTTTTCAGCATGCCCTGGGATGTATGCACCTCATGGGATCAGCAATCGGGGTTTTAAAATCAAAAGGAATCAGTATTACGGATGAGGAATCGCTGGCGGTGAAGCTGGCCATTCTTTTACATGACATCGGGCATGGGCCTTTTTCCCATACCCTTGAGCAGGTCATCGTCCCCGAACTTACACACGAAGACCTCTCCCTCCTTTTCCTTGAAGAACTTAACCGGCAAACAAAAGGGAACCTGGATACCGCCATCCGGATCTTTAATGGCCGGTACCCTAAAAAATTCCTTCACCAGCTTGTTTCCAGCCAGCTTGATATGGACCGCCTCGATTATCTTTCCCGCGACAGTTTTTTCACTGGGGTGGCAGAAGGAACGATCAGTACCGACCGCATCATCAATATGCTGACGGTATGCGATGATGAACTGGTGGTAGAAAGCAAGGGCATTTACAGCATTGAGAAATTCATTATTGCCCGCAGGCTGATGTATTGGCAGGTGTACCTTCATAAAACGGTCCTTTCAGCCGATCAGATGCTGGTTCATATTCTCAGGAGGGCCAAATCCCTCAGTGGATCCGGCAGCCCGCTTTACGCTACCCCTGCGTTATCGGTTTTCCTTCAGAATGATGTCAGTAAAAATGATTTTATCGCTGACCCTATCTGGCTGGATCATTTCGCACTTCTGGATGATTTTGATATTGTTGCATCTATCAAGGTTTGGGTAAATCATCCGGATCGCATCCTATCCACCCTGTGCAGGAACCTGCTCAACCGCCGGCTTTTTCGTGTAGAACTGCAAAATAAGCCTTTTAAACAGGATTATATCGAAGCGATTAAAGAAAAGACTGCAGCCACCTATCATCTGACCACCGATGAAGCCGGATATTTTGTAGCTCAGGACAAAGTGGAAAATAAGGCATACAATCCATTGCATGATAAAATCAAAATCCGGTTGAAAAACAATGAACTTCTCGATATTTCAGAGGCTTCGGAACAACTCAACATTGCAGTACTTCCTACCACGGTCAGCAAATTTATTTTATGTTATCCGAAGGATATAAAAGCCAACGAATCAACCAGTTGAAAAATGTTTTTCAAGCTGCGAAAAAAATTGATAACTTGCGGACGTTTTAAATCCTGCCCCTATGGAATTCACTGCCAGTCAGATTGCCGACTTATTAAACGGCAAAGTTGAAGGGAATCCCGAAGTCAAGGTCTCAGGCCTTTCGAAGATTGAAGAAGGCACGCCCGGAACCCTGACCTTTCTGGCCAATATGAAATATTCACATTTTCTTTATACCACAAAGGCCTCCGTGGTGGTAATCAACACGGATTTTACTCCCACACAGTCTCTGGATTTGACCCTCATCAGGGTGGCTGATGCCTACTCCGCTTTTGCAAAGTTGTTGGAGATGTTCCGTCAGACACAAGTGGTTAAAAAGGGAATTTCAAATTTAAGCGCCATATCCGGCACTGCCCATCTGGGAGAGAATCCTTCCGTTGGTGAATTTTCTTTCATTGGGGAAAATGCCGAACTCGGAAATAATGTGATGATCTATCCACAGGTTTATATTGCCGACCGGGTTAAAATCGGAGATAACACCATCCTTTACCCCGGCGTGAAAATTTACCGTGATTGTATCATTGGCAGCAACTGTACTTTTCATTCCGGAGTGGTTATCGGTTCTGACGGCTTTGGATTTGCTCCTCAAAGCGATAATAATTTTCAGAAAGTTCCCCAGATCGGAAATGTCATCATTGAAGACAATGTTGAAATCGGTTCAAACACTACCATTGACCGTGCCACGCTTGGCTCTACGGTTATCCGGAAAGGGGTGAAACTTGATAACCTCATCCAGGTCGCACACAATGTAGAGATCGGAGAAAACACCGTGATTGCTGCCCAATCCGGAATTTCAGGCTCAACCAAAATCGGGAAAAATTGCATGATAGGCGGGCAGGTTGGCATTGTCGGGCATCTCACCATTGCTGATAATGTAAAAATCGGAGCCCAGTCGGGGGTTGAAGGAAATATCATAAAAGAAGGGAACATCATGCTGGGTTCTCCTGCGATTGATATCATGAAAGCAAGAAAAAATTACATTCACTGGCGAAATTTTGATGAAATCGTTAAAATGGTTTACCGCATGGAAAGACAAATAAAAAAAAAGGAAGAATAACCAGGTTGAAAGCAAATGAGTGAAAAACAAAAAACAATCAAATCTCCGGTAAGTATTTCCGGAGTCGGATTACATACCGGCAAGGACGTTGTCATAACTTTTAAACCGGCTCCTGAGAACTACGGGGTTAAATTTCTCAGAACAGATCTTAACACCCATGTTCTGGTTGATGCGGATGTTGACAATGTGGTCGACACTTCCCGGGGAACCAGCATAGAACAGGATGGCGTCCGTGTTGATACCGTTGAACATGTTCTTGCATCCTTATCGGGATTGGAGATTGATAATGTACTGGTTGAACTGAACCAGTCGGAAACGCCGATTCTTGACGGGAGTGCACGGTTGTACGTGGAAGCGCTGCTTGCGACCGGAATTGAGGAGCAAAAAGGATTAAGGAAGTATTACGAACTTAAATCCAACGTGGTTTATACCAATCCTGAGAAAAAAGTTGAGATGATCGCCATTCCATCCAGCGAGTTCCAGGTTTCGGTGATGATTGATTATGAATCAAAAGTTCTTCAATCGCAGAATGCAAGAATAGAGCATATCAGACAGTTCAGAGACGAGATTGCAAGCTGCCGCACTTTTGTATTCCTTCACGAGCTGGAATACCTTCTGAACAATAACCTGATCCGGGGTGGCGACCTCAGCAATGCCATTGTTTTTGTCGACCGGCCTGTTTCTCATGAAGAACTGGATCATCTGACACACCTGTTTAACAAACCAAAGATCAAGGTTGTAAACAAAGGAATGTTAAACAACCTCGAACTGCAATATTCCAATGAACCTGCAAGGCATAAATTGCTGGACATAGTCGGGGATCTGGCGCTTGTAGGCATGCCTTTGAAAGCCCATATCATTGCCACCCGTCCCGGACATTATTCCAATGTTGAATTTGCAAAGCTCATCAAAAAGCAAATGAAACAAGAACGTCATTCGGAAGATGTCCCCAAATTCGATCTGAACAAGCCACCTTTATACAATATCAACCAGATCAAGCAAATGCTTCCTCACCGACCGCCCTTCCTTTTCATTGATAAAATTCTTGAAATGGGTAAAGATTATGTGGTTGGCGTGAAGAACATCACGATAAATGAATCCTTTTTTGTCGGGCATTTCCCGGATGAGCCTGTGTTACCCGGAGTAATCCTGATTGAAGCCATGGCCCAGAGCAGTGGTATATTTGCCCTGAGTACCGTGGATGATCCACAGAACTATACCACCCTATTTCTTAAAATAGAAAATGTGAAGTTCCGTCATAAAGTTATTCCGGGTGATACCGTAATTTTTTTTACACAGCTTGCCAGTCCTATTCGCAGGGGACTGATCCATATGAAGGGACAATCCTACGTCGGGAACAAGGTTGTAATGGAAGCCGAAATGATGGCGCAGATACAAAGAAAATAATTTATTAATATGAACCAGCCCTTAGCCTACGTCAACCCCCAGGCAAAAGTTGCAAATAATGTGGTCATCGAACCATTTGTGTCGATTGATAAAAATGTAATTATCGAAGAAGGCACATGGATAGGTTCGAATGTTACCATTATGGAGGGAGCCAGGATAGGAAAGAACTGCAAGATATTTCCCGGAGCGGTGATTTCGGCCATTCCCCAGGACCTGAAATTTGCCGGAGAAGAAACCATTGTAAAGATCGGCAACAATGTTACCATCAGGGAGTTTGTAACCATCAACCGGGGAACAAAAGCAAGTTATGAAACGATCATCGGCGATAATACCCTGATCATGGCCTGTGCACACATTGCCCATGACTGTGTGATCGGGAACAACGTGATACTTGCTAATTCCGTTACACTGGCAGGACATATTGTGGTAGATGATTATGCGCTCGTCGGGGGAATGGTAGGCGTTCACCAGTTTGTTCATATCGGCGCCCATAGTATGATCGGTGGATTTGCCGTTGCCAGGAAAGATGTTCCTCCCTTTACCAAGGCTGCCCGGGAACCTTTATCCTATGTTGGGTTAAATTCGATCGGAATGCGCAGAAGAGGATACTCCGCAGATAAGATCAATGAAATTCAAAATATATACCGCACCATTTATCTGAAAGGATACAATGTGACCCAGGCTTTGGAAATCATTGAAGCTGATTTTCCTGCTACGCCCGAAAGAGATGAAATCCTTTCTTTTATTAACAATTCCAGCCGGGGTATCATGAAAGGTTATACTTCCATCCGGGAAAAATAATGCAGATACGACTTGAAAATATTGGGAAAAGATTCAATAATGAATGGATTTTCCGGAATGTCACGTTTACATTCGACGCATCTTCTTCTTCGGCCATTCTTGGCCGGAACGGATCCGGAAAATCGACACTTCTCCAGTTAATTGCAGGGAATCTCAGCCCGAGCGAAGGAAAATTAACCTATACCTTCAGGGGAAAGGATATTCCTGTGGAGCATCTTTTCCGCTTCCTGACCATGGTTGCTCCTTACCAGGAACTGATAGAAGAGTTCACCCTGAAAGAAATGCTTACCTTCCATTTTGCTTTTAAAAAAATTATTCCGGGCTTTACGCTTGCAAGGGCCACCGATATGATGGGATTTTCAAATGTCGGGAAGAAGCAGATCAGGAAGTTTTCATCCGGTATGAAGCAAAGGGTGAAGCTGATCCTCGCCCTCCTGAGCGATGTGCCATTATTATTACTGGATGAACCCACCATGAACCTGGATCAGACCGGGACAGACTGGTACCTGAATCTGGTTGCTGAACTTGGGAAAAACCGTACGCTGATCATCGCCTCCAACCAGCATCAGACGGAATCTGCTTTTACCGCTAAAAGTCTGATGATTGAAGATTTTAAAACGTAAGGTTTCAGGGGTGGGCCACAAAATAGTATTCTTCCCCATTTTCAAAAAGCTTTTGAAAATCTCTTTCCGTTAAGGATTTAGAATGATTCAGCAATCCCTTCAGGGTCGAAACGCTGAGATTGCATTCCTGGTTCAGGAACTGGTAAAGTGCACCAGGCTTTGAGCCATAAAATTCAGCGGCGCCCATTCCAAATTCAAAAATAATGATCGGCTGGCTCCGGGAAATGGTTTTTACCCCACCCTGCATTACCGGAAATTCAGCTCCCTCAACATCTATTTTTATCAGACCTACTAAAATATCTTCCGGGATGAGGTTATCCAGCAGATCCGTTTCAACTGTAATCTGATTGATTTGAACCTGTTTTCCGTCATACTTTCTTTTTTTTATGCCGCTGTATGCCGGGGCATTTAAAACATGTTGAAAACTCGTTTCTCCCTGCTTATTAAAAAGTGCAATGGGTGAAATTGAAGTCAGGGAGTCTGATTTATATTTTAAAACCAAGGCTTGATAAAGTTCAGGAATTGGTTCAAATCCAAACTTCCGGCCTTCAGGAGCCATTTTCAGCATCAGGTCTAGAATTTCACCTTTATGGCATCCGATATCGATACAATGAGAACCGGGCTTCAGGTAGCGCTCCAGAATCAACCGGGTTTCGGCATCGTATCGCTGGTTACGGGTAAGAGAAATATTCAGGGCAGCAAGGAATTTCTTTATCAGTTGCTTCATCTGTTGAGGCTTGCAATGGGGGTATCAGAAACAACGGCAAAAATAAGACATTTAATTCAAGAATTTTAACTAATTTTGCAGCCCTTTCAAAATACAAGCCTAAAAATTGTTTATGGCGACAACTGCTGATATCAGAAATGGTCTGGTCATTGACTTCAATAACGACCTCTACAGTATTGTAGAATTTCAACATGTTAAACCCGGCAAAGGGCCTGCTTTCATAAGGACCAAATTAAAAAGCCTGAAGTCCGGGAGGGTGATCTCAAACACCTTTGATTCCGGAGTTAAAATTGATGTTGCACGCGTTGAAAGAAGGAAATACCAGTATCTGTTCAAGGATGATTCCGGCTATCATTTTATGCATATGGAAACTTTTGAACAGGTATTCATTCAATCGGAACTTATCAATACACCTCAGTTCCTCAAGGAAGGCCAGGAGGTGGAAATTTTATTCCATGCCGATACTGAAACAGCGCTGACCTGCGAACTTCCAACCTATGTCACATTAAAAATCATTTATACCGAGCCCGGTCTGAGGGGGAATACCGCAACCAATGCCCTGAAGGATTCAACGGTTGAAACCGGAGCCATTGTGAAAGTTCCTTTGTTTATCGACACCGGCGAAACCATTAAAGTTGATACCCGCAACGGAGTTTATGCTGAACGGGTTAAAGTATAGATCATGAAACTTACATCTCCTTTAAAACTTTCTGAAATTGCGGCCATGATCCATGCAAGAATGGAAGGATCGCCCGATTCCCTGATTACCGGAATCAATGAGATTCATATGGTGGAACATGGTGACCTGACCTTTGTGGATCATCCAAAATATTACGCAAAAGCTTTGACTTCGAAAGCAACCACCATTCTGATCAACAAAGAAGTTGATTGCCCGGCAGGAAAAACTTTGCTGATACACGAAAAACCTTTCGACGCCTATGTATCCCTGGTGGTAAAATTCCGACCTTTCGAGAAAGCAACGTCAATGGTCAGTCCAAATGCGGAAATCGGAGAAGGAACTGTGATTCAACCCGGCGCATTTGTAGGAAACCATGTTAAGATTGGTAAAAACTGTATCATTCATGCCAACGCGAGCCTTTATGATCATGTGATTCTCGGGGATGAGGTAATCATTCATTCCGGAGCCGTGATCGGGGCGGATGCTTTTTATTTCCAGCGCCGTCCGGAAGGCTGGAAAAAGATGGAATCCTGCGGAAGGGTGGTGATCGGCGACCGGGTAGAAGTCGGTGCGGCCACTACCATCGATATCGGTGTTTCTGGCGATACGGCGATCGGAAGCGGAACCAAATTTGACAACCATGTTCAGGTCGGACATGATACTTTTATCGGAAACAACTGTCTTATCGGAGCCCATTCAGCCATTGCAGGCGTCGTCAGAATTGAAGATGATGTTATTCTTTGGGCCAATGTGATGGTCAATAAAGATCTTGTAATCGGTAAAAAAGCAGTGATTATGGCATTATCCGGCGTTGATAAATCGCTCGAAGGAGGTAAAACCTATTGGGGCGTACCGGTTGATGACCCGAGAAAAAAATGGAAAGAAATTGCTGCCCTGAAACGCCTACCGGATTACATGAAGCAAAACAAAGGTCAAGGCATCCTGTAAACAACCACATTTACATTCATACCGGCGCCTACAGAAGCAAAGACGCAATAATCCCCGCTCGACAACCAGTGTCCTTCCAGGTCTCCCTTTACCAGCAAATCAAATAAAATGGGGATGGTGGCAACCGAATTATTCCCCAGTTTGGAAATGGTCATCGGCATGATGTCAACCGGAATGTTTTCAATCCCAAAGAGTTTAAAAAGCCTGGACAAAATCGCATCATCCATTTTGGCATTGGCCTGGTGAATCAGTACTTTTTTAATCTCGGTGATGGCCACCCCTGCTTTGTCGATACAATCCTTTACCACCTGAGGCACCGTATTCAGCGCATATTCATACAATTTCCGGCCATTCATCTTCAGAAAGATATCATCGCTTCCAAACTCCGGATTATATGACTTTTCCATTCTCAATAAATTGGCATGCTGAAAAGTATCCGACCGTGTAATATGACCCCTAATTCCCATGGGCTTTTTACTTTTAACTGCCTCCAGGATGATAGCACCTGCTCCATCAGAATACAACATGCTGTCGATATCGTGGGGATCGGAAACCCGTGATAAAGTTTCCGCACCAATGATCAGGGCTTTCTTTGAATCACCCGATTTCAGAAAATAGTCAGCCTGAATGATTGCCTGCAACCAGCCTGGGCATCCAAAAGGAAGATCGTATGCAACCGTATAAGGATTTTCAATCCCAAGTTTGAATTTGATCCTGGCGGCCAGGCTTGGCACCAGGTCCGATTTAAGGTTATTCTTTTTAACATCCCCGAAATTATGGGCAACGATGATATAATCGAGGGTTTCGGGGTCAATTCCGGAAGACTGTATGGCATCGCGCGCGGCAAAGAAACCAATATCGGAAGTTACATAATGATCGTCGATATACCTTCTTTCTTCGATCTCTGTAATCTGTTTAAATTTATCTATGATATCATCATTCGATTTGTTGATTCTTTCACCAAAAATATCATAAAATTCATTGTAAAGGAATTGTTCATTTTTAACAATTCTTTCAGGAATATATCGGCCGGATCCGGTAATTACGGAATAAAAAACGTCCTGGATTTCAGATCGCATCATGGTTGCTGACATCTTGTTTTTTAGAATAAAGATCAAGAGAAACCAACACGGCAATCAAACCCCAAACCGGGACAGAGGCTTTATCGGTATCTAAAAAATTGTTCATCGTCCCATGGAGAAAATAGGTTATAAGCGCAAGCATAGTCGACAAACTCAGGACTTTAACTTCCTTTTCATGGGTTCGCCTGTAAACCTTCATGGCAGTAATTAGCATCATGACCAATACTCCGATCATGAGTATCATTCCCGGCAATCCTTGTTCCGCCAGAGGACCGATGTATTCACTGTGCGCGTTTCCTTTGTCCCCGGCATTGGTACTGATCAGTGTTTTTTCCTCTGAACGCTGATAGGGCGCATATTCAAACTGATAGGTTCCAGGGCCGAATCCAAAAACAGGATGTTCTTTAAACATTCTAAGTGCGGATTGCCAGCGGTTTATGCGTTCAAGGTTGGAGTTGTCGGTTGAAATATTGGAAATTGACCGAATGTGTTCCACAAAGTTTGCAGAGGATCCCTGCTTGTTTTTCTCAAGCCGGTCAAGAATCTCAAAAGAAAACAGGTAAAATAGCATCCCCAGAATGATGGTAACAAAGACGATCCATTTCAATTTTATCCGGAACAGTATGATCAGAAATACCGAAGCTGCCACGGCAAGGCTGATCCAGGCTGCCCTGCAATAGGAAAGAACAAGGGCCATCATAAGAATAAGCAGGACCAGAAAAGCAAATAGCCGGGTAATCCTCGAATAAACATTGGTAAAAGTAAAACCACAGAACAAGGGAATCATCAAGGCTAAAACAGCGCCATAGGCTGTATGGTCATTATAGAAGGGTTCCATAACCCAATGGCCGGCTTTTTCCTCAAACCCCCATAAAGAATGCTGATAAGTAGTATAAAAAATAACGATAACCAGCGGTACGGCATATAACCATATAAACAGCCTGATGTTGGAGCGTTTTTTAAATAAATGAATCCCGAAAATATAAAATGGGATCACAAACCACAGCCTTGCCAGCAGGTATTTAAATGACACCACCGGTAAACTGCTCGTCAGACTGGTAATCAGCATCCATATCATCTGGAAAATAATGATAACCGTAAGCGGATGTCTCCATATCTTTTTATCATAGTCATTATTGAAGACCAGTTTTAGAAGGAACATGACGAGTACCCCGGCTAATAAAGGTTCTGAGGGAACCGAGATTCCGAATCCGAACTCAAATTCCCGGATGTTGATGGCTATGGGCGTCATCATTGCAATAAGCAGTAAAATCTTATCAAGGGAATAAAAATAAAGGTATAGGATAACCAGAAAAACAGGAAGAAACAACAACCAGTAAATATCCCGGTATATAAAATAGCAGTTCAGTCCGATAAAGACCGAGCTGAGAACATACAGAACCAGGTATTTCCCGGATTTGTTACCAAAGAAAGACTTTATTGCCGCAATTGCTTCTTTCATGCTTTTTCCGCAGATTTAACGCGGAATTTTTTATTTTCAATGAATCCTATGATCAAACCAGCAAAAAGCAGGACTGCAAGGGAAGAAAGAACCACGATGAGCCATCGGATGGGGTAAGCTTTTTTATCGGCTGGGAAGGGTTTACTTAAGACGTTTACATAGGTATAATTCCGGTAATAGTCAAGCAATGCCCGGTCGGCATCAAGTTTCATCTGGCTGAAAGTACCTGATTCCGCCCTCATCATTTCTGATAAGAGTAACATTTCACCCCCTTTTTCTTCCAGGTTTTTTTTCATGCGCTGGGCTTCCGCAGAACGAACTGACCCACTACCGGTACCCAGATAAGCGCGCATGACCTCCCGGGTCTGAGCCTGAAATTCGAGTATTCCGTACTTCATTCCCAGCTCTTCCGCTCTCATCTTCAAGGTATCAAGGTCTTTCTTTTTCTTTTCCATGATAAAATCATAGTTCTGAACCACTTCCCCGAATTTTTCCTTATGCATTCGTCTTACCTTGCCGTTGTAAAAATCAAGAAGGGCATTCACAATATCGCAGGCCATGGCGGGATCCGGATCCCAGACCTCAATTTCCACCGCTTCAAAGGGCGTTTTATTTACCTGAACCCGTTTGGAATATTCCCATGTCAGGGTACTAGCGAAATATTGATAGCTGGAGTCTATCTTCCAATGTTTTGCAAGATCAAATTTCTTAACAACGCTGTCGCGGATCTCCCTCGACTGAAAAATCTGAATCATCTGCTCGGTTTCATTCTCGTCAGAGTAAGGCGAAATATTTGATGGATAGACAATCGCGTCAGATTTATATAGCGGTGTAATGAATACGGGACTTGAAAATAGAATTGAAAGGAGAATCGTCGCCACCACCACAATGGTTAAATGAATTTTCCATTTGATCAGGATATCGATGATATTCTTGCTGTTAAAAAACCTATCCATAGAATTTATTTTTTTCGTTGGGATTAGCATTTAAATTTAGGCCTTCAGGATTGTCCGAGCTGAAATTTCTTGTGGGTATTATAATCCGATATTTTTTCCATGATCATGATGACGATGATGGCAATAAAGAGAGCCGAAATAGTTGAAACGATGACAATGAGCCAGCGAACCGGATAAGATTTCCTTTCTGCCTGAAAAGCATCGCTGACAATAAATTTCTGAGGCAGATTTTCCTCTGCGTCAACCTTGGATTCCTTAAATTTAGCCTGAAGCAGGGTTAATTGTTCTGTTTTAAATTCAAGCGCATTTTTTAATGACATGTAAATTCCGCCATATTTTCCCAGGATGTCCAGTTTTTTCTGAAGCGCGATCTGGGCCGTCTTATTCCCGTTCATAAGGGCGATGGCATACTGCTGGTTTAAAACCTGAGATTGATATTCAACATCATTTACGCCAAGGCTTCCCAGCACGATCAATGAATCCACGATCTCAGAAACCTCCTGCTTCATGGTATTATACTCAGCTTCCACAACTTTATATCCCTTGATCGAACGTTGACGCTGCATATCGTTTTTGGTGGAGTCGAGCAGAGAAGCTATGGTGTTGGCAATGTTTGCAGCCATCTGGGGGTCGGCATCATACACTGATATCTGAACAGCCATATATTCAGTACGCCGGAAACTGATGTTGTTCTCATATTCCTTAAAAAGTTTGGAATATTTATAGGAAGAAGTGCTGTCGATCCCGTAATGAGCCATCAGGTTGAATTGTCTCACGACCTTGTCACGTATTTTATTGGAGTTCAATATCTGCAATAGTTGTTCGGCTTGTTCATCTTCACCAAAAGAAGTAAGATCCTGACCCTTGGCCGACTGTTCACCAAGTAAAGCCTTGGAAACAGAAGTATTGCTTGCGGGAAAAAGAATTACCGTAGATTTAAATTTCGGTGTTATGAACCAGGGGCAGGAAAAAAACCAGGATCCAACCAGCGCAATGACCATAACAATAAACAAGGATTTACGCCACTTATAAAGGAAAATTACGAGGTTAGAGGAATCGAAATCTTCACTCCTTTTTATATCATCGGCCATATCAGAAATATGAATTTTTTTTCAAAGGTATGGAATTATACGAAAAGTGCAAACCAAAGTTCCTTTAGCGCAATTCCTTTAACGGTCTTCACGTAAAATTTTAAGAAGTGAACCAAAACTCCAGAGTCTTAAAATTGCCGCAAGAATGGTAGAACCCACCAGCGTGATAATAAAATTCCCAAGCCAGGATTTTCCGGCGGGAAGGAATGGCCAATGTACGACATATAAACGGGAGAGCATATTGAAACAGATCACCCCTATGATAAACAACATCAGGGTAAACAGGTATTGATAATTAATCTTGAATTTAAAAATATGCTGAACCAAAATAACCTGCAGGATGGCCATGGTGAATTGTGTGACCAGACTCGAGATAGCAGACCCGGATGCAAGCAACCTTGGAATCAGCAGGAAGTTCAAAATAAAGTTTATCAACAGTCCGGTTAAAGCAACCAGGTTCAATTGTTTCAGATTGCCGTTGGCTGTCAGCAGGGTGCCGAAAATATAAGTAGTGGAAACCGCAATAAAACCCAGTATCAGTAGTCTGAATACATTGGTTGAAGCTTCTATATGAGCATCATACAACAAGTCGATCAGTTCATAACTATAAAAATAAGAACTGAGTGAAACGATGATCGCCAGGGTTATGATCAGGGTGAAAGACAGTTTTAACATATGTTCTATGGGCTGCTTTTTCTTGATCATTTTCGAAAAAATAGGAACCAGCAGCACGGCAAAAAGATAGGCAATCATATTCGCTGCATCCAGCAATCTGAAACCTGAAGCATAAATACCGGCCTGTTCGTTTCCCATTTTATTCGGCAACAGACTTTCCAGCATGACAGGGTCAAGACGATTGTATAAGGTCATCAATAACACCAATAGTGCAAAAGGTAAACTTTGTTTCACGATCATTAGAAAAAACAGCCAGTTCCAAGTCAGTTTTCTGAAATGAGCTTTATTTACAACAATGAAAAACGCGAGTAAGGCAGTAATTACATAAGCAGCAGTTTGTGAATATACAAACCACTCAATATGAAATCTTTCATGTGTAATATGGCCCCATAACAAAGCGCCACAGAACAGGATCATCAGCAGACGATCGAGCACAGATAAAAAACTATCCGTTTTAAACATCAGGTACCCGGAAATATTTGATCGCAAATAAAGAATAAAAGAAAGAAGGAACTGGTTAAAGGCGAGCCAGCCTAACAAACGGAATTGATCCGGACTGTATCCAAGAAGGAAGGCAACCAGAAATGCCACGAACAGATATAATAATCCCAGCAGAAATTTTAATACAAGGATTCCGGAAAAATGTTTGTTCAGCAGGTGATTGTTCTGCGCAATATTCCTGTTATTGAAATTGGTAATACCAAGATCTAACAAGATGTTAAACAGAAATGAAAAATTAAGAATTACAAAATAGAAACCGTAATCTCCCACCCCCACAATGCGCTGAACGTTCAAATCTATTCCAAAGATCCAGACCGGCTTAATAAGCAGGTTCAGAAAGAGAAGCAGTCCTAAGTTTGTCAGGAATTTCCGCTGCATGCAGGAGATGGATTCAAAAAAAATACTGATATTTGCTACAAAGTTATAAAATTAATGAATATTGCTGTAAATACGCGTCTGCTCATTCGAAATAAACTCGAAGGGATCGGATGGTTTACCTTTGAATCGCTGAAACGTATCACTGTCCAACACCCGGAACATCATTTTTATTTTATTTTCGACCGTGAATACGACCCCGGGTTCCTTTTTGCCGATAATATCACACCCATCATCCAGTTTCCACAGGCCCGTCACCCGCTGCTTTATTATTCCTGGTTTGAATTGGCCTTACCCAGTCTTTTCAAAAAAATCAAACCTGATCTTTTCCTGAGTCCCGATGGCTTTCTCTCCCTAAAAAGCAAAGTCAGATCATTGACCGTTTTCCATGATTTAAACTTCGAACATTATCCGGAAGACATTCCTTACCTTACCCGGCGTTATTACCGGCATTATTTTCCAAAATATGCTACAGAAGCTGCCCGCATAGCAACGGTTTCCAACTTTTCCAGGGACGATATTGTCAAACAATATCATGTTCCTGCTGAAAAAATAGATGTGGTTTATGATGGGTACAATGAAGCATATCACCCCTTGTCGGATCCTGAAAAGCAGCAAATCAGGGAAGAATATTCCGAGGGACAGCCTTATTTTGTATTTATCGGCTCCCTGCATCCTAGAAAAAACCTGGCCAATCTTTTCCGCGCCTTCGATCTGTTCAAGAAATCAAACCCTTCTGATGTCAAACTTGTGATCGTTGGAGCCCGGAGATGGTGGACCCGTGATATTGATGTAGCTTTTAACAGAATGAACTTTTCTGATGATGTGATTTTTACAGGCCGTCTGAATGTGAATCAGTTGTCGGGATTGCTTGGCTCCGCGCTTGCATTGACGTACGTTTCCTATTTTGAAGGCTTCGGAATTCCCATCATTGAAGCTTTCCGCTGCGATACGCCTGTGATAACCTCAAGGGTCACTTCGATGCCTGAAGTAGCCGGCGACGCTGCGCTGCTGGTCGATCCTTTCAGCCCCGAATCCATTGCGGAAGCGCTATACAAAGCATACCAGTACGAAAGTATCCGCTCAGACCTGGTGCTACGCGGAAGAAAAAGGAAAGATATTTTTTCCTGGCAAAGGACCGCAGACCTCCTTTGGGAATCAATAGAAAAAGCCGTTAAATCCTGATGCCATGAACATCCTCTTACTCGGTTCGGGAGGCCGGGAGCATGCGCTCGCGTGGAAATTATCCCAAAGTCCATTGCTCAACCACTTGTTTATTGCTCCGGGTAATGCCGGAACATCCCGACTGGGTACCAACCTTGATATTTCTGTCAATGATTTTCCCGCAATCCGTCAGGCTGTGATGGATCATAAAATTGACATGTTACTGCCTGGACCGGAAGATCCTCTTGTGAATGGCATTTCCGATTTTTTCAATTCCGACCCGGAGTTTTTTGATTTTCCGGTCATCGGTCCTGGTAAGAAAGCAGCCCGGCTTGAAGGAAGCAAGGATTTCGCCAAAAAGTTTATGCTCCGGCATGGAATCCCTACGGCAAAATTCAGGACATTTTGCGCCAACGAAATTGAGCAAGGAGTTCAGTTTCTTTCTACCCTGAAAGCCCCTTATGTGATGAAAGCAGATGGTCTGGCTGCCGGAAAAGGAGTAGTCATCTGCAAAACGCTGGAAGAAGCGGTCCATGAATTTTCAACCATTCTTAGAGATTCCAGGTTCGGAACTGCATCTGAAAAAGTCGTGATCGAAGAATTTCTTGAAGGAATTGAAGTATCCATGTTTATCATTACGGATGGACACTCCTATAAAATTTTACCTGAAGCCAAAGATTATAAACGCATCGGGGAAGGAGATACCGGACCCAACACCGGAGGAATGGGATCGGTTTCTCCAGTTCCGTTCGTGGATAAAATATTTATTGACAAAGTCGAAAGCAGGATCATTTGTCCGACCCTGGAGGGTCTGAAAGCGGAAGGAATTGTTTACCAGGGATTTATTTTTTTCGGTCTGATAAATGTGGGAGGCGAGCCTTTTGTGATTGAATACAACTGCCGGCTCGGAGATCCGGAAACGGAATCCATGCTCCCGAGAATACAGAATGACCTGGTTTCACTTTTTCTTGCAGTGGCAGAAAAACGGCTTGAAAATGAGGTTATCTTGATTGATAAACGGGTCGCTGTTACGGTCATGCTGGTTTCTGAAGGTTATCCCGAATCGTATAAAAAAGGATTTCCCATTTCCGGAGAAGCGGGCATTCAGGACAGCTTTGTTTTTCATGCAGGCACTTTAAATAATGGATCAGCACATGGAGATGTCACCAGCGGAGGAAGGGTGCTTGCACTGACTTCCTATGGAAAAACAATGAAAGAAGCATTGAAAAAAACATATCAGAACATACATAAAATTGAATTTAAAGGAAAAACATTCCGGAAAGATATAGGCTTTGATTTAGGATCCTGACCAAAATAACTTTGCCACTTCGTCAGCTTGTCGCTTTCTTAATTTCTTACCTTGTCACCTTTAACCGCTGATTTTAAAAAGTGTTTATAAAATTTTTCAAATCGAGTTTTTTCAGCCAGTATCTCATGATCGGCATGATCGGTCTGGCACTTTGGGCAAGGTCATTTGCCGAACCTCCGGGCATGCCGCAGCCCGACGGCCCGGTACCATTGTATGCATTGACATACACCTTGTTTCATAAGATTCCCCTGTTAGCCGTTATTCTTGGTTTTCTTCTGGTCCTGGGTGAAACCTACTGGCTTACCGGAATCCTGAACCGCCAGAACCTCATTCTTAAAAATTCTTCCCTCTCCGCCCTGGTGTTTTTTGTTTTAATAAGTATAAATCCGGAGCAGCTGATTCTGAATCCGGTTAATATTACCGTTGGATTCCTGATTGTGATCCTGCATCATCTTTTTATCAGCTATAATAAACCGGAACACCTCGACCGGATCTATGCCGCAGGATTTTTTACAGCAATCGGAGCTTTGTTTTATTTTCCTTTCCTTTTCTGGTTTGGATTTATTCTGGTCAGTTTTATATTGTTCCGTTCCGGTAACTGGCGTCAATGGGTTGGTTCATTTATCGGGCTTGTTACGCCTTTTATATTTCTCTCCGTTTATTATTTATGGTTTGATGAGCTTGGCTACAGAATTAATGAATACCTGACTGCAATCCGGCATTTATTGGTTTTTCCCAATCCTTTCCAATACGACTTCTTGGTTCTGGGAGGTTTCACACTGATTCTTGCATTTTTTGGATTGTACAAACTCTGGAGCGGACCTATGGAAAAAACCGCCGAAGTGAGGGCAAAAATAAATATTGTACTCTGGATGATTCCATTTACCATTGTCTCGTTTGGATTTTCAAGAACCCTGGCCGTTTTTCATCCCGCACTGGCAATGCCAGCTTTTACACTGATCATCACCACTGCCCTGACCGGTCTGAAAAAGACGCGAGTGGTAGAGGGGCTTCTGCTTTTATATTTTCTTGCGCTCCTGACCAACAATCTGTTCATTCACTCCCTTATTCATTCCTATAAATAAAACATGTTATTAAACCACTATACTGAAGAATCCATAGAAGCAGGTTGCGATGAAGCCGGGAGAGGATGTCTGGCTGGCCCGGTATTTGCAGCAGCCGTAATCCTGCCAAGGGATTTTCAGAATGAAATCCTGGATGATTCTAAAAAACTTTCTGCCCCGAAAAGAAAAAAACTACGGCTGATCATTGAATCGGAAGCACTTGCCTGGGCGGTTTCAAGTGTTGACGCCCAGGTAATAGACGAAATTAATATCCTGAATGCCTCTATTCTTGCAATGCACCAGGCTGTTCAAAATCTGCAAATGCGACCCCAGCTCTTACTTATCGACGGAAACCGCTTTAAACCTTATAAAAAAATTCCCCACATTTGCATTGTAAAGGGAGATGGAAAATTTCTTTCTATCGCCGCTGCTTCAGTCCTGGCCAAAACCTATCGTGACGAATATATGGAAATGCTGCATCAGGAGTATTCCTGCTATGATTGGGAACACAATAAGGGATATCCCTGCAGAAAGCACAGGGAGGCCATTGCAAGGTTCGGAATCAGTCCCCATCACCGAAGATCCTATCGTCTGGCCGAGCAACTCAAACTGAACCTCCTATGAAAATACTACGCATCTTCCTGATTGGCATTGCAGTGGTTGTAGCTCTGACCGGGCTGTCATTGTTAGGCTACAGGCTTTATTTAAAGATGCAAAGACCAGCCGAATCTCCCTTTAACGCAATCCCGGAGAATACCGCCTTAATAATCAAATTAAACAAAGCCGGAAAATTATGGGAAGAACTGAACCGCACCAATCTGCTTTGGAAAGAACTGTCAAGATTCCCGGGAATCAGCTCTATTCAGAATGAAATCAGGCAGATGGATTCTGCATGCCGGAAAAATAAGCAGTTCAGCAAGCTGATACGCCAGTACAACCTCCTTATTTCCATATCGGTAAGCGGAAGAACAAGTTTTGGAGCCCTTTACCTTACCACCCTTCCTGGACCTCATCCGGAATCAGACCTTCTGGATTTTATAAGGGATATCAGCACCTCCAAAACAAATCTTATTGAAACACCTTATGCCTCGACAAAAATATACAGGCTCCAGCCTGATGGAAAAAACACACCTTTCTTTTTTGCCGTTTTAAAAGGAGTTTTCATGGGAAGCTATCGCTCCGATCTTGTAAAAAAAGCCATTGACCGATTATCGCTCAATACCCCGACGGTTGCTTCAGGCAGTTTCAGAAAAGTTGAATCGACCACCGGCAAAAATGTGGATGCCAACATCTATGTCAATTACCGGTTTTTTTCACTGATCCTTTTACAGATCACGAAGCCGGAAGCCATACAGGATCTGATAAAAGTTGCCCGTTTTGCCGACTGGAGCGGATTGGATGTAATGATAAAAAAAGACGAACTCTATTTGTCGGGGTTCACGGTTGCCCCTGATTCAAATGTTCATTTTCTTTCTCTTTTCAGCAATCAATCGCCACAGAAAATTGAAATCACCAAAACAATCCCGGCTGCTGTATCCTATTTTACCTTCTTCGGGTGGCAGAACCCGGATCAATACATCCACCGCTATATGTCACAGAGGATAAGGAATGAAAATTTCAGCGGTGAATTTTCAAAACTTCCCGCTATCTATGAACAGAGTTCCATAGATCTTTCAAGTTACTTCACTCCCTGGATCGGAAACCAGGCCTGTCTTTCGGTAATCGAAGCCGGCGTTAAAAATTCCCAGGAAATCAGTTTCGCCAGTTTCAGAACACGGGATACAAATTTGACCCGCAGATGTTTGAGATCCCTTGCCGATACTTTGGGGCTGAGAATAGATTCTTTGGTTTATAAAGGTCGTGTTGTTTACACCCTGCCTTTCCCCTCCCCTCTTCCGGCCCTGTTTGGTGAATTGTTTGGAAAAACGGAAGCAAAATACTGCACCTTCATTCAGGAATATATCGTTTTTGGCTCCCAGCGCAAAGACATGCAGTTTCTGATTGACGAAGAACGCTCAGGAAACATGCTTGGCAATAATAAAGGCTTTCTTGATTTTGCAAATGAAATACAGGACAAAGCAAGTATCTTTTATTATTTTAACACCAGGAACTCCATGGGATGCATCCGGAACATCCTTAAAGATGACATGAATCAGAGCCTGGAACCTTTTGCAGACAGCTTAAAGAAATTTGAATCCCTGGCTTTTCAGTTTAACAGTCAGGAAGGACTCTTTTATTCAAGCATGTATTTAAGGTTTAATCCCAACCACGATCAGGAAGGCCCTCTTTTATGGCAAACAGCCCTGGATACGACCATACTGGGAAGACCAAAGATCATTAAAACTCCGGAAGAATCCCTGGTTGTCGTTTCTGATATTTCAGGTAATATGTATGGGATTTCCTCAGCGGGGAAGATCTTGTGGAAAAACAGGATAATGGGGAATTTACTGGGAAAAGTACATACCCTGCGCATGCATGGAAGTGATTCCCTGTTTCTTCTTTTCAATACTGAAACACACCTTTATCTGTTCCGCACCGATGGAAAACTGGCAGAGCGGTTCCCGATGCGATTCCCGCTCCATGCCACCAATGGTTTAACCCTGGTTGATCATGATAATAACAGGGATTACCGGATATTGATTTCCTTACAGGATCACAGGGTCTATACTTTTGATCTTCTTGGGAAATCAGCTGCAGGCTGGGAGCCTCCCAATCTGAAGGAGGAAATCATTGTCCCGGTCGAATATATGAAAATCAATGCAAAAGATTATCTCATTATCTCTGGTAATCAAGGCAGGGTAATGGTCGCAGACCGGACTGGTAAGGATAAGATAAAACTGAGTCCAAGATTTCAACATTCCCCGAATTCAGGATTTTTCCTGAACAGAACCAACCGTAAAGGCTTGTTTGTAACGACCAGCCCCGATGGCAAAGTCATCTTTATCCCTGAGGATGGTCGTACCAAGGAAACTACCCTGAATTTATTCACCCCTTCCCATTATTTCTACTATGAGGATATCACAGGGAATGGTTTGCCTGAATTTATTTTCTTTGATAGAAATACGATTTATTACTATGACCACACCTTCAAACTCATATATTCCTATACTTTCCGACGTCAGATGGAACAACCTCCTTTCCTCCTGCGGACACCCGGAGGCAAAGTCATGCTTGGATTCGTTGAACCTGATACCCGCGAATTATTTCTTTTTGATAATCACGGATTCAGGGAAATGGAAACCGGCATAAGGGGAACAACTGCCTTTGACATCGTGGACATGGAAAACAACGGGCAATCCAACCTGATCGTCGGAGCTGGGAAAATTTTAAAAAACTACCGTTTAACGAAGCCTTAATACTTTTCCTGCACTTACTTCCATGCCTGGTTGCAGATTATTCCGCCTTTGTAAAACCTTTAATTTGACCCCGTATAACTGGGAAATCTGATGAAGGGATTCCCCGTTTCTTACAATATGGGCTGTTGATGCCCCATTTCGTCTTTTGGGTTCCAGATAGATGATCTGGCCCGCCAACAGGGAACCATATGCGGGAAGATCATTGAACTTTTTTAATCTCCTGGAGGAAACCCCGAAGTCTTTCGCAAGCCGGTCAATATTATCTCCCTGACGGACAATGGTCAGCTGCAATTGGTTATTTACATACACGGTACGGTGATTGGGACCTTCTCCGAATACTTCCAGATTTTTCAGCCAGGCAAGATTTGAAAAATCATGGTCGTCTGTTGTCAATACCGGAGTGAAATTACCCTTATCATATTGAGAAAGTCCATATTTTTCAATGGTCCGGATCAGAATTTCTGCATAAGCCGGATTTGTAGCATAACCAGCCGACTGCAATCCCTGGGCCCAGCCACGATAATCGCTCAGATCGAGTTTAAATAGTCCGCGATACCTTTCTCTTTGGGTAAGGAAATAGGAATGGTCGCGAAAAGACTCCTGTGGACTGTCGTATTTCCGGAAACAATCATTCGGAGTATCATCTTCCTGGTAAAAGGTTTTACCAAGCCATTCCTTATGACATTTTATTCCGAAATGGTTGTTGGCTTCAATCGCCATCCGGCTCTGCCCGGCCCTCGATTCGATAATTCCCTGTGCCAGCGTTATGCTGGCCGGAATGCGATAAATCATCATTTCCTGTATAGCAACCTCGCTGAATTGCCCGACATAGTTCTGAACGGTCGTGGCAAAATCTACTTTCTGGGAAAAACTGCTGAAACCCAAGAGACAAACAAAAACAATCAAAAATGATTTAACCAATTCCCTGAACCGTTTTCCCCTTTCTTCAAAGTTGTTAAATTCATCATAACTGGCTGCTGCAGGCGAAAGCAGACAGGCATGACCCGGTCTGGTTTCGCGCAAGGCAATGTTACAGAAATCATCAAAACGGTTGATATAATAAATTTGCTGATTCGGATGAGAGCCTTTATCAACCTCTTCCCCCAGGCGCTTCCCGGCAGCCCCGGTAAGAATGACCTTCCTGACCTCTGACTTTCGGATAAAATCAGCAAGACCTTCATAATCGATGCCTCTGTCAAAGCCACCTGCAATGAGGGTATCAACATCCGGAACGGCTTTCAGGGCTTCCATACAGGCTTCCGGAATGGTGGCAATGGAATCATTATAAAAATGAATTCCGTGGAATTCACCCAAATACTCCAGTCTGTGTTCCAGCCCTTTGAAACTGGCAATGCCATCTTCAATAAATTCAACAGAGATTTCCAGGGCCATTGCAACATTCATCGCTGCAAGAATATTTTTCAGGTTATGTTCTCCCCTCAAAAACCGGTCCTGATGTATTTTCCATACTTTCCTCCTGACTTTTTCATCGGCATAGCAGGCCCATCCTTCATGAATATATCCGCCAACAGCCGGTTCCGATTGAACAGAAAAAGGCCGGCATTCCCGGTCATCCAGGTATACCTTCAGCTTGTCCATGACTGGTTTTTCATCCATGTTGTAAACCAGAATATCTTTCTGCTCCTGAAATTTGGTAATATTTATCTTAGCCTGCAGGTATGCTTCCAAATCAGGGTATGCATCAAGATGTTCCTGAAAAAGATTTAACAAAATGGCGATATGCGGAGCTTTGGTGATGAATTCAAGCTGATGGGAAGAAAGTTCAAAAACGATTTTCGTTTCCGGCTTGATCAGATCGATAAAATGAAACGCGGGGCTGCCGATATTCCCAACCAAAATGGTCTCCGCTCCGGCCGTCTTCAGTATATGATGTATCAGTCCGGAAGTGGTGCTTTTTCCTTTGGTGCCGGTCACCCCGATCACCTGAGGGGCATAGGCCTGCAGAAATAATTCGGTCTGTGATGTGATCTTTTCGCGTTGGATTCGCAAACCGGAAGGTTGAGCGTCCGACATTATCTTCCATACCGGAATGCCCGGGGACCGGAAAATGAAATCAAAGGCGTTCAGTTTCTCAAGATAGGCAGGTCCGGTTATGAACCTGACATTGGGATCATTTTTCAGGATGGGATTCCCGGCCACCGCTTCGCTGATATCCGCGATTTGGATCAGCTTATCAGGAAAGACCCTGCGTAAAACAGAATAACTCGACTGACCTTCCCTGCCAAACCCTAAAAGGACAACAGATTTATCTGCTATTTTTTTTCTGATCAGCTCAAGCATCCAGGGCAGTATTTAAAATTGATTTATATACGTTCAGCAGATGATGGTCAGGATTGGAAAACTGCAAAAACTGAGAAAGATCCCTTTGATAATAACTGATAAAATTTGAAGAACCCTGATAATATCTTAATAAAGCAGGAAGGTCTTTCAGATTCCGGCGACGGATCGTTTCACATAAAGCCAGGTTCACCTCATCAATGGTTCCCACGCAATCAAAAGGTTTTTCATCCGCTAAACCGCAAAGCTGGTTTAAAACCGGTATCAGAGAATGGTCATCCAACAGGTCTGACCCGAAAATGAGCGACAGTTCATCCTTCAATAAAAATGGAGATAAGATGATATAAGTAAACAGGCATTTAGCACATTTCCCGCACCAGGAGCCGGTTTTACTACCCGCGTTACAACTTCTGAAAATAGGGTGATATTGAGGATAAAGCGCGAAAAGCCTGGCAATCTGCAGTTCATTCAGGGGTCGTAAAAAACTGAAGTAGTTAAAATCCTTGCTGACCCAGGTATTAATATATTCCCTGAAACCGGATTCAAATGCAAATGACTTTGAATACTGATGGTTTATACTGCTTCCTTCTATGGTTGGCTCATTGGCGCTCGACTCATTGGAAAGGGCAATATGACGGCGTCCTGACAAAATGGCCGCGAGTATGGTTATAAAAGCAAGCAAAGCCGAGAAAGGGGTATGCCCGTTCAGAAAACCCAGATCATTCAGCCTCAGCAACTCAGGATCGATGGTTCGTCTGACTTCGATCATATCCGATTCTCCAAACCCCATGGCCTGAATGGTCTGAAGACCGGCGGTCCCCGGGTTCATAAGGAAAGGGATACTTCCGGGCAGGGATCCAAGCAATTGCATGGTGACTGCAGAATCTTTTCCCCCACCCACAGGGATAATCAGGGCGTCCTGAAGGGCATACCCCTGCAGTGCCAGAGGTGGCTGAGAAGAGACTTCAATATCTATAAAGTCGTTCCTGCTGACAGCAATGGAGTTCAGATAGAAAAACTCCCCAAGTCCATGAAAATAAAGGTTTTTCCACCAGTGAACCTGGGCCGGTGACAAGCTGAAAGGGCGGATAATAAGGGTTGGCGGGCAAGCTGCCTTCCAATAGCTTATTAGCTCAATCAATCCAATGTTGAATACGATATGATCCAGTTTTTCTGCAAATTCTTCATCCGGAAGGAAAAAAGTTTTCCGGGGGAAAAAGAGCTTCGGATAAAACTGGTAAATTCCCGCCAGGCTGAATGTATATTGAATATTTAACCCGGCCTCTGAGAGAGAATAATCCTGTTTTTCGAAGGCAAAAAACGGAAATTGTTTACGTAATTGAAGAAATTTTTCCTGTTGATTTGACTTCGACATGAATTGGTATTATTTTTGCCTCCAAGTGAAGACAAAATTACTAAAATTGTCTTAGATCATGACCACTCCATTGATAAAACCAAAACAGGGAATCATTCTGATCTCTGAGCCCTCGCTGAATGATTTTTATTTCCGTCAGTCAGTGGTGCTTCTGGCTGAGCATAACGAAGAAGGGACTTTCGGGGTGATCATCAATAAACCTGTTGACACACAGCTCAGTGATGTCATGAAAGATTTTCCCGATTTTGAATGTACTTTATACCTCGGTGGACCGGTTCAAACGGACCGTATCTTTTTTATCCATACCCTTGAGAACATTGATCAAAGCCTTCCGATCATGAGGGGACTTTATTGGGGAGGAAATATTGAGACCATTAAGGCATTGATCCTCAACGGAAAACTGAGTCCGGACGATATCCGGTTTTTCATCGGTTATTCAGGCTGGCATCCCAAGCAGCTGGATACGGAAATACAAGAAAAATCATGGGTTCTTTCACATACAACGGTTGAAGAGGTTATTCATTGTCAGCCTGACAAACTGTGGAGTTTTTACCTGAAAAGCATGGGCAAGGATTATGCGATCTGGGCAAATTTTCCTGCAGATCCGACCCTTAACTGAGTTGTTTGATGAAAAAATCAGATGGAATTATCCTGGGAGCGTGGGTGATTATCCTGTTGCCATTTTTCATGTCTCCTTCGGTACTGGAAACTTATCACGAATGGAATACCCAATCACCCTATATTTTAAGTTTTATCAAATTTGCAATCCTCGCAACTTTCGGAGAATGCCTTGGCTTAAGAATCCGGACCGGGAAGTACTGGAGAAGTGGATTTGGCCTTGTCCCCAGGGCCATTATCTGGGGAGTACTGGGCATCAGTATAAAAATGGCTTTCGTGATATTCGGGGAAGGCGCCCCGGTGATGCTGAAAACGATGGGCATTCATTTTCCAGTCTCAAACCCGGCGGATATCCTCAGGCAAACCCAATTCAGCTGGCTTAAACTTTTATCCGCCTTCACGGTGAGTGCTTCCCTGAATTTATTTTTCGCCCCTGTTTTCATGACTTTTCATCGCATCAGCGACATGCATATCGCGACTACAAAAGGAAAAATTAAAGGATTTTTCACTTCCATACCTTTTGCCCGATATTTTCAGAATATTGACTGGGATAATATGTGGAATTTCGTTTTCAAGAAAACCATCATTTTTTTCTGGATTCCTGCCCAGACCTTGAATTTTATGTTCCCCGAAGGGTACCGCATCCTTATTGCAGCAGTCTACAGTGTCATCCTTGGCGTAATTCTCTCGCTTGCCAGTATGATGTCAAGAAAAAGGTTATAATAATAGGGGATAACCGCTTATCTTTGCATTTTACCTGGTGTAAAAGGATAAAAACTGACCATTATGATCAAGACCCGAGAGAATGACATCAATTATTACGGACAGCAACCGGTCGATTTGACAGAAGACCGGGAAAAAAAGTCTCCGCCTTCACAAAGGGCAAACGCCGCACGTGAGCTGTATTTCGAGTCAAAGTCATCGGTTTCGATGGAATTTCCCTACTGGTACACCCGTCGGTGGGAGGAACTGGAAGGAGAAATCACCATAATTCGCCGGGCTGAGGCTTTGAAAGCCGGGTTTGAACATCTGAGCCCGGTGATTTATCCGGGTGAATTGCTGGTAATGGGTAAAGCAGCCTATCTGCGGGGATCCTATCCCATGCCCTGGTTGTCGGAAGCCTTCTTTATGGCCGCTGAAGATTCCCTTTATAAAGAAGCCCAGGAGTCGGGAAAGCTTACTGCCGATACTTTCACCACCATGGGAAAAGGCGGTGGAAATGTTACAAAAAGCATGGGCAGGGTAATTTCCATTGCAGGTAAATTTGGTTTGAGGGTAGAAGAGATGCCGGTGATGATAGAAGTTGCAAAAAAATGGAAAGATAAATCGGTGGATGATGTCGGGCATAAATATGAGCAGATGGTTCCTGGTTACAAGGAAAAAGAAGCGCTGATGCGATCCGTCATTTGTATGTTCGATTCCGGGTACACCCTCCCTCAGGGCCGGGAAGTACTGAACTATTACTATCCGCTGCAATTTGGCATTTCAGGATTAATCCGCATATGCGAAGAAGGAATCGCGGAAGTTGCCGGATATCCTGAAATGGACCGCTTATATTTTTACAAAGCGGTGATCATTATGCTTCAGGGAATTCAATCATGGATCAGAAACCATGCAGAAGAATCACGATTCCTTGCATCCTTTGAGAAAGATCCGAAGCAGAAATCGGAATATGTTGAAATTGCTGAAAGACTGGAATGGATCGCTTCCGAACCTCCCCGTACTTTTCTCGAGGCCCTTCAAATGATCTGGACATTTCACGTAGCTGTTTTAAATGAAGATGCCATTTCCGGACTTTCTCCGGGACGGGTAGGGCAGGTTCTTTATCCCTTCTGGAAGCGGGATATGGATAAAGGCCTTTTAAACCATGAAAGCAGTCTGGAACTGCTTGAATGCATGCGCATTAAATTTACGGAAATCGATTGTTTTGCTTCCATGGGCGTAGTCGGGGGCGTGCTTTCAGGCAATACTTTTAATAACCTTTGTATCGGAGGTTTAAACAAGGATGGTACTTCTGCCACCAACGAACTGGAAATGCTGATCCTGGAAGCCGGAATCCGTTGCGACACCCCTCAGCCGACCCTTTCGCTTCTCTATGATGAAAGGCTACCTGAAGAATTCCTGCTGAAAGGCATTGAATGCACAAAAATAGGGACAGGATACCCTGCCTGGGTTAATAACCAGGTGGCCATGGAATTTTTACTCGGTAATTACGGACATGAAGGCATGGAACTTGAAGAAGCGCGTGCCTGGTCCATCGGAGGCTGTCTGGAGACTTCTCCCGGAAGCTGGATGCCCCTCAATATGGACGGTGAAATCCATTGGATTCCCGGAGGATCAGCGCCGGCT
>Ga0268283_1000032_pt1 | contig 141964 bp, 150 predicted proteins | sample saktaG_13_FD_190140 | JGI IMG/M metagenome (GOLD analysis project Ga0268283, IMG submission 190140) | Saline water microbial communities from Sakinaw Lake, British Columbia, Canada - sak_2013_06_06_36m | ecosystem: Environmental > Aquatic > Non-marine Saline and Alkaline > Saline ...
TAAACTTTTACACTTTGGACACTTCTTGCTGCTTTTTTAAAACTCATTTTAGATGATCCTTTACAAACCACCATGGTAGCGAGGTTTTCTAAGGGTTTCAGCCTCTATTTTTTTTCATTACGCCGATCTTTACAATAATTTCATACACGTTATTCGACAGATTCGGATGATTTTTGATTCGTTCCAGTTCAATTCCCATTTTTGCTTTGCTCAACGGAGAGAGTTTTCCATAACTTTTAAAGGCTCCCGAAAGTCCTGAAGCGATCTGTGGATTTAGTGCATCCATCTCAATCACCTTATCCGCCATAAATTCATATCCTTCTCCTGAAACATGATGAAACGCCACCATATTTCGAGCAAATGATCCATACAATGCACGGACTAAGTTGGGAACTTTACTATCAAATACTGGATCATTTTGAAGCTCTTTAACCTTTTGCAGCGTTCCCTCGCGGTGTGATGATGCACGAAGGGCAAAATATTTATTCATGATCAATGTTTTATGACAATGTTTTTGATAAAAATTATTCAACGCCTCACCTGCCAATGCAGGAGCATAATTTTCAAGCAAATCCAGTGCTGCCAGGCGGCTTGTCATATTCACCGATTCCTCATAATGAGTTTTGCACATTTGTGAAACGGCTTCGTCTTCAAGACTCATCAGAAGTCCAAGATAACGATTTTTGAGAGCGCGCTGTGCCATACTGACTGCATCTATCTCACTGTTGAGCGGTTCATAAAAGGTCTCAATCTGACCAACCAATATCTCTTTGTAATGAGATGCCAAATGCTTTTTCAATATTTCAAGTGCTCTATAGATTGCTTCTACATCAATACTCTCTTGACGCTGCATCATGGTGCTGATACTGGGAAGTCCTAATAATTCAGCTTTAAACATCGGCTCCAGTGATGAGTCGGACAAAATTGCTCCATACGCCGCTACAAATCGAGGGTCAATCTCATGACCTTGTATCATCCGCTCAAGTGTCTCAATCCCAAAAACTTGCGACGCTTCATACCGATTAAACCCATCACTCTCATGCGCCATCAAAAATGGATAATCTTGGCTCTCATACTCTATTTTGACGGGAGCACTAAAATGACGGTTAAGAGAAAGAGTTGGAACCTCGTGCACTTCTTCAAAAAGAATAACCGTTACTGCTTGGTCAATCCACACGATCCCCTCGTGAATCATCGTCGCATTGGAGCTTTTGAGCTGTATGTCCATGCCATTGGCATCCAATAATCTGATTGCCATAGGCATCGCATACGGCAATTGTTCACGTCCTTGCGTATCTTTGGGAATACTTTGGGTGATAGTCAAGGTCACTGTTTGTCCGCTCGCATCGTATATGCTCGAAATTTTGAGGGTCGGGGTACGCTCTTGAGAATACCACCGTTTAAACTGGGTTAAATCAAGCGGGCTTTGGGTTTGCATCGCCCACAAAAACTCCTCTGTTCCCACCGCTTGTCCGTCAAAGTGTTCAAAATAGGTGTCCATCGCAAGGCGAAATTTTTCATACCCCAGCAAGGTATACAGCATCCGAATCACTTCGGCACCTTTTTCATAAATTGTGGCGGTGTAAAAATTATTGATTTCAATAAAATGATCCGGTTTGATCGGATGGGCGGTTGGTCCTGCATCTTCGACAAACTGCCGTTCCCGAAGAGATTTAACATCATCAATACGCCCTATGAGCTGTGAGTTCATATCGGCACTGAAACACTGATCCCTAAAAACAGTAAGTCCCTCTTTGAGCGTCAGCTCAAACCAGTTTCGGCACGTGATACGGTTCCCCGTCCAATTGTGAAAATACTCATGGGCGATGACACTCTCAATCCCCATAAAATCACTGTCCGTAGCACTCGTCTCATCGGCTAATACATAATGGGAATTGAAAATATTAAGACCTTTATTCTCCATTGCCCCCATATTGAAACTGTCCACGGCAACGATGTTGTACACCTCTAAATCGTACTCACGTCCGTAAACTTCTTCATCCCATGTCATCGCCTTTTTCAAGCTACGCATGGCGTGGTGGCATTTATCCTCATTTCCATGGTCACAATAGATCGCCAACTCAACTTTCTTGCCGCTCATCGTGATAAACGTATCGTGAATACTCCCTAAATCACCCGCGACAAGAGCAAAAAGATAAGAAGGTTTTGGGATAGGGTCTTCCCAAATAGCGAGATGTTTTCCATTTTCCAGTGTTGCCGTACCTACTAGGTTTCCATTCCCCAGTAATATTGGACACAGTGCTTTATTGGCAATAATTTTTGTCGTAAAGCGGGTCATCACATCGGGTCGGTCGATAAAATAGGTGATACGGCGGAACCCTTCGGGCTCATTTTGGGTACACCAAATGCCGCCCGAGCGATACAGACCCTCAAGTGCGGTATTCTCGTCGGGATAGAGGCGGGTAATAACGCGGATTCGTCCTTCGTCGGCATCAAAGGGGAGGATCAGAGCATTCTCTTCTTTGACGAACATCTCTTCGCTAAAAAGTTCGTCATTCACCCATAAAAGCTCGAGATCCATCATCTCTCCATCAAGACGAAGCTCTTTGGCATTGGGATTCTGACGCTTTATCTCCATGACGTTATCGACGCGCGTGGAACCGTTATCAATAATAAATTCTAAGAGACATAACGTGATCGTGTAATCACTGGGTTGGTAATCGTTAAAATAAACAGGTTGAGGCAGTTTCATTGTTTCTCTTTTGACTTTTTGAAATCATAACGCAAAGAGAATGAAATGAGTGCCTAAAATTTATTATACCGCCCACTTTTAAGTCTACATACGCATTCTCGTCATTCCCGCGAAGGCGGGAATCCAGCTCTGAATTTAGTGGGATGACGAGAGTATCTTCGTTAATGGGATTTGGTATTACATCAACCCATTAAGCATCAAATAGCGGTACATCGGCTGAAGCATGTACAGATCGAACGCCCACCATACCCATCGCGGTTGTGCAGGGTCGAGGGGGAAAGAGGGGGCCAATCCATCGTAGTTAAACTCCGCCATCATAATCTCACCGTACGACGTTTTCATCGGGCAGACGGTGTAACCGTCAAATTTTAATATCGGCTCTTTTTTCTCCATGACTGAAATGAGATTCCCCACAACAATGGGGCCTTGATGACGCGCACTTCCCCCTGTTTTTCCAATAGGAATACCGCACACATCCCCGATTCCGAATACGTTTTTATAACGGCGGTGCTGAAGCGTCTCACGATCTACTTCCAGCCACCCTTTTGCCGTCCCTTTTTGCCATCCAAGCAATGAGTTAGCCACCGCATCTACTGCATGCGTTGGAGGGGAAATATGGATAAAATCGTATTCTATAGTGACCTCTTCTTCTTTGGAGACCATGTCATACTCTTTGAGATCTTTATCGTATTCCCCTTGCACTTCGTACGTATAATGGAAGGTTGCAATTTTTTTCTCGGCATCGATGGCAATGAGTTCATGACCGAATTTATTGGTGATATTGCCGTATCCTTCTTGAACTTTATGAAGCGCTGCATCAATCTCCGGAAGACCAAAAAGTTTTTCACCTGCGGTTGCAAAGGTAAAATCAGCGGTGAGCTTATCGCGCTTGAGGAAATCATCACTGAGATAAAGGATTTTTTGAGGTGCTCCTCCACATTTGAGCGGGGTTGAGGGCTGTGTACAAATAACGCGCGGTTTGGATGTTTTTGCCGCTTCATGCAGTTCTTTAAACCATTCATGGGTAATTGTTCCCCCTTCTGCCGTTCCTGCTGCAAGGTCACTGAGATAGACGCTTGAAATACCGTTTTTCCCAATCATATCGGTGGTGAGTCCTGCAATTTGCTCATAATGGTACTGCACACCCGTTGCAACAATGAGATAATCGTAGTCAACGACTTTGCCCCCTTTGGTCGTGAGCTTGTTGTTATCAGGGTCAAACGTTGCGGCTTGGTCTTTGATCCATGTCACATCCTTGCCGATGTAGCCTTTATTGTCAAAAATAATATCTTCAGGAGCATACTCACCCGCTGCGACAAAAATCTGTCCCGGCTGATAAACGTGTTTTTCATTGGGAGCAATAATCGTAATATCCGGTTTAGCAAAAGCTCTTCGTATACGGGCAAGAACCATCAATGCCCCTGCGCCCCCGCCGACAATGACAATTTTACCCTCTGCCTGTGATGTTGATGCCGCCAATGTTGTTGGAGCAGCAGTTCCCGCCAATACAGAGGCGGCGACAGGAGAGAGAACCATCATTTTCAAGGCATCCCGTCGTGAAAAACCTTCGTGTGCCCGTATCTTTTTCATCAAATCTTTATTATCCATTCCAATCCTCTCTCGCATTATCTCTTTTTTGTACTGTATTGGATTATTACCCTAAACGTATTAAAATCTCTTAAAAGTACCTTGTTTAAACTGTATCTCTTAATTTTTATTCGTGCTACAATACCTTTATGCGACCTCCTCTGCACTGTATTTATTGTCACCATAGTCTCTATAGGCTAAGTGACGGGATGGTCAAGTGTTCTGTGTGCAAAAAAAAATACAGCCCTGCCCGTATAAATCAAATTATTACGCTGATGGATCACTTTTGTAAGGATGAAAATGCCCTTACTGCTTCAAAAGCATTACACCTCAGTTATGCTACCGTTTTGAAGTATTACCAAAAATTTCGTCATCTCGCGGCAGAGTATTGTGAAAAACAATACCATCTTCATCGCACAAGTGAGTCTCAATATGAAGAGTACCTGTATATCGAAAAGTCCAAACGCCATAATAAAAAAGCCATTTTCGACTCTCACAATTTTTTGACATTTGCGTATGGTGAGCATGTTTATACGATTTTAATGCCCTCTTTGGGGGCGTACAAACAACAATTTTTAGAAGACAATCTCGAAGAGGTCTATACCAAAGAGTTTTCAAAATTTATGCGAAGCAGTAGAATTATTAAAATATCCGAACACGACAATGCCATTACCCGTTTTTGGCACTATTTTGAAAACTTTATTATGTCATTTAAAGGGGTGAGTTCCGAGTTTTTCCCCTACTATCTTAAAGAAGCAGAATTTAAATTTAATACGCCGATTATGAAGAGACGAGAGGTATTGGAGCAGTTTTATTTTAAGCGTGTGTCGGATATTTAAACGCTTCAATAATCTCTAAAAGGCTCTGCTGTCTCTCTTTTTTAACAACATCAATATCACAGCTTTTGAGATAATCAATAATCGTCGAAATATAGCTATCAAATCTAGCGTTTAGTTCTTCACTCAGCCCCATATGAAACGTAATACTTTTGGGGACAATTCCTAGCACATTGGACATGGGAAGCGGTTTGCCCATCAGCTCTATCATGTCCAAACACTGCATCACCCCTACCTCATGTGCTCCACCGCTGTTAAGACCGTAGCCGCTGAGTTCGTAGGAGGGGATATTGTAGATACTCCCTGCACTGTCATCGAGATTAATCGTATCGAGGATAATGATGTGGTCATTTTCTAAAAAAAGGTTGAGGAGGTTGATCCCCTCGACACCGCCATCGATGATTTGAACATGCTCGCTTAGGGTATAGTTGCCATTCAGGTATGCCGCCGCATAAATGCCAATTCCATCATCCTCTTCGAGTACATTCCCGACACCCAGAATAACAATCGACATAGATTAAAATCCCTTGCCGTATTCGATACTGGGGTTGGCAAACTGTTCGAGTATCTCATTCAGACTTATTAAATCCTCTTTTTGTGTACTGCTAATCCCGCATTTTTTGAGTTCTTCTACGATAACGTCGATATATTCCAGCCATTTTTCACGCAAGGCAGGCGTTACCCCCACATGAACACTGCTGATGTCTTCAGGGACGATACTCACCATCGTCGTTTGCGCACAATGATGTGCCATTGAACAAATTTGGAGCATTTCGGTAATTTCCACTTCGTTCGCCGTTTTTTTAATCCCTTGGTTAGCAATCAGCTCGTCACCGCTGAGGACATCGATACTTCCAATTATTTTATCATCATCGGAGCTGGTATTGGCAATCACCACATGCTCATACTCTTGCAACAAAGGCATCAATCCAAACCCAAGCGTCCCCCCATCGACAATATCCAATGCAGGTGCAAATATAAAATTTTCTTTGAGGTATTTCCCCGCGTACAGACCAATCCCCTCATCCATAAAAAATGCGTTTCCCGAACCTATTAGTGCTACTTTAGCGTTCATTTTTTTCCTTTGTATTGTGGTATACATAATAAAGTTGTCCCAAAGCAATCCCCCCGTCATTGATCGGAGTTTGCTGCTGCGCATAAAACCGTCCCTCTCCAAAACGATGGTAAAGTCGAGACATGAGAGCATGGTTTTGAAATACTCCTCCTCCGATAACGATTGGCAATTCAGGATGTAGAGTAACAAAGTAGTGCATCATCGCTTCAACCATCGCAATAAATCGACTGGCAATAAGACGTTTTGCATCGCTCTGAGTGCTTAATGCAACAATTTGTTCTACCATAAGAGATACATCAATTTCTCGATTGGTTACGGTAAAATCAAACGGTTCATCCATCGTCTCATCGACAAAAGACTCCATAATCATACCCCCCTGCCCTTCGTAATCGAGAGTTTGGATAAATCCCCCCAATGAGGCGACTGCATCAAACAGCCGACCCATCGAACTGCTCAAGGGTGCGTTTATTTTTTTCGTCCACATGTGGTGAAGCTGACGGATTTCGTACTCTAAGAAAGCTTCTGTTGTGTGGGATTTTAGTACCAACACCTCATCCAAAGTGTATCTCTCAAATAACAGCGATAACGCGATTCGGCAAGGTTCTTTGATCGCTTTGTCACCGCCTAGAAGGGCAAACGGTTTTAAAAATCCAATCCGTTCGTATCCATGCGTATCGGCGATCATCACCTCTCCCCCCCAAAGGTTCCCGTCTTCGCCGTATCCCGTACCGTCAAATGCAAAACCCAGTACCTTTTCATCCAAGCTGTACTCTCCCATGCACGCAAGGATATGGGCATAGTGATGTTGAACGCCGGAGTGTTCTTTTTTTTGCTCTTGGGCGTAACGGGTTGAAGAGTAGTTAGGGTGTAAATCGGTAATGAGCAGTGTTGGTTCACACTCGTAAAACCGCTTAAACGTTTGAATCGTCTTTTCAAAATAACTATCCGATTCGATACTTCCCAAATCACCGATGTGACCGCTGAGTACCATATTTTTCTTGATGCCCAAAGCTATGGCACTTTTTTGATGGGCTCCCAGGGCTAAAACACTTTTATTAAAAGGGGCAGTCGAAGAGATCGTATGCGGTGCAAATCCCCGTCCCATTCGTAACATCACGATACGCCCCTGTGCGATTTGAATTACAGAGTCATCCAACGCATTGACGATGGTACGATTATGACTTAAAATCCCGTCCACAACATTGCCCAGTCTGTGAGCAATTTCCTCAGCTTTTACGATGATGGGTTCATCGCTGATGTTGGCACTGGTGGCAATCAACGGAAAATTGATGGTTTCAAACAGCAGTCGATGAAGCGGCGTGTAGGGGAGAAATACCCCCAGTCGGTCAATCAAAGGGGCTACGTGTTGTGAGAGATTTGTCCCTCTTTTGGCACAGACAATCACGATTGGTTTAATCGCTCCAGTGATATGGGCTTTTTCCTCCTCATGTATTACGGCATACTCTTGAAGTTGTTCGAGTGAACCAAACATCACGGCTAAGGGTTTGGCTTTGCGGTGTTTGCGTAGCCGTAATTCAGCCACAGCATTGTCCGACGTGGCATCGCACATCAAATGAAATCCACCAAGACCTTTGAGTGCAATGATTTTTCCCGTTTTGAGCATCTCAACCGCTAGTGCTATGGAATCACCCTCTATCTCTAGCCCTTTATTATCCAAAAATGTCAACTGTGGTCCGCAATCAAGACAGCTGATAGGTTCGGCATGGTAACGGCGCGAGGTGGGCTCAGTGTATTCCGCTTCACATTTGGAACACATCGTAAAATGTTTCATCGACGTTCGGACACGGTCATACGGGGGGATTTGGAGAATGGTGTAGCGAGGGCCGCAATCGGTGCAGTTGATAAAAGGATAACGGTATCGGCGGTTGGAGGGGTCATCCATCTCAGCTTCACACGCACTGCACAGCGCTGTGTCGAGAGGAATAGCAACGCTCCCAACACCTAGAGTGCTCTCTCGGATTTCAAAATCCGTATAACCGCAAGGTTCATGCTCAACAATATCCATGGAGTCAATACGGGCATGTTTGGGAAGATTGTCTCGTAAAGCTTTAATAAATGCCTCACATTCACAGCCTTCTGCTTCGATAACGACGCCATCGGCAGTGTTGATGACAAAACCCATCATTGCGTGAGCCTTGGCTTCTCGGTAGACAAAAGGGCGAAATCCGACCCCTTGCACTAAGCCTTTAACAACAATGCCGATGCTTTTACAAGAAGACTCCACCAACAACGCAGTTTTCCTTCCCAATAGGGTAATTCATATTCATCAACGGAGGAGTTGTTTTTAAATTCCTCTGTAGACGGCTAAAAAGCGATTGTCCCGCGAAATAGGAACCGCACAGCACGACATCGGTTGCTTTGGTCTTCCCTCTAATTTCCGTAAGAAGCTCGCTGAAATAATCACCAAATGATTCAAAGATAGAATAGCTCAAATAGACTGAATCAACACCGGCAATTTGATAGCTGATGATACTGGATAAAAAGGCAACATGGTTAAATCGGTTGTCATGGACTTTGGTATCGATTTGCAGTCCCCCTTTACCCACAAACTTCAGAGCCTCCCTCATCACCCCTTCGTAGCTTTTTTCTTCCAGTCCCAAAATCATCGCCGTTGCTTCAAAAAGGGTCGCATTGCTCTTTTCTAATACCAACAACACCTCAAATATTTCCGGAAATTTCTTTTCGATATTGTCCATGAGCCTATCTGACCCCTCGCGTAATGTTGCTATTTTTTCTCTAAGACCAACACCACTAAAAGGTTTAGGGGGAACAACACGAATCACTTTTTTACCATCGTAATACAAAAACGACGGCTCACCTTCGAAATAAGCACCCACGACTTTGGTTCCGAATTTGTTATGCTCGGCAATGACCGACATAAACGAGGCTTCATCTTCTGCCATCGTATGAAAATTGGTCGATTCTACCGTAGGTGTTTCGGTTTCGAGCTGATTGACTTTGAGCGTGGATGCAGAGGCAAAACGTTCCATCTGATCGAATAACATCCCTTTTTCATCTTTAATACCTACCAATCCATTGGCAATACTAAGGGTATCTGTACCAAATGGGAGACGTGAAGGAAATGAAACTCGCTCACCCGAAGCGATAAATTTAACATCTTTATTAATAAAAAGGCGCATATCGCTCTGATGTTGGATATTTAAATCAAAATCCATCACAAAATCAGCATCACACGGTGCTTCCAATGCCTTATACACAATAAAATCAAGGTCCAAAAGAGTTAGCTCTTTTCCCAGTAAAATCGAAAATCCTTCGTCAGGATATTTGACATCGATTGTGGAACCAAAAGTCTCACGCAAGCTTTCATCTTTCAATGCAACGTGCAAAATCGGACGCTCGATACTCAGCAGTGCGTTAAATTCGTCATTAATGAGAGAACAATACTCTGTGATTTTCATCGCATTGGTCAGCATTAAAACTGAATTCTGCTCAAGTTTATCTGCACGATAAAAGAGGCGATAACCCATCGTTGTTTTCATCAAAAGAGTTTTACCGTCGCGCAATGCTTTCGCCGCAACTTCGAACATCGTACGAAAACTTCCCGCATCGTTGGCGTAGCGCTCATTTCCCTTATGGGTTAGCTTTACGGGGATACCGCACTCGTGGCAGGAGTTTAACACCTGTTTCTCTCGTCGCCCAAGGTTGTGCGATTCGCTCTCACACGTAGCACACGGTTTCACATACGAAAAGGCGGTATTACGACGCTCGTAAGGATAGTGCTCAAAAAAGGCATACTGTCCTCCGCAATGGGTACACTGAGTAAAGGGGTAATAATACCGCTTTGAGGAAGGGTCAAACATCTCTTTTTGGCAAGCAGGACACAATCCCAAAGCAACGGGATATTCCACCTCAAAATCGGGAACCGTTTCAGGTTCGCCTTCGATGTCGTAGTATTCACTTTTGCTCATAAAACACGAGGCAGGAAGATTCGTGCCAATCGCTTCAAGACACTCTTGAAGCTTATCATTATCACTGTCAAATGCACAAATAATTTTGTTTTTTTTCTGATGGACAACGGCTTTAATCCCGAATGTACGGATAATAGAAATTAAATAATTTTTAATCGTAGGTTGAGAAAAAGAGGTCATCACCTCTAACGTAAATGCCATAATTGCCCTTTATGATTAAAAATATATAGTTCTTTTATCTTTTACCCAAAGGAAAATTATAAAAAAGCTATTGCGTTCGTCATTCCCGCTTTCGAATTTGGGGATGGATCCCCGGGTCATACCCTATAGGGCACGTGAGCCCGAGGATGACGAGAGAGTTAGTTATCTGTATTATCTTTGACAAACTTAGAACCGCCAATAACGATGGCAATATCTGCTTCTTTCCAGAAAATCGTTCTCCACACTTGATAGTAGATATGAAACACTACCCAGCAGATAATTAACCACATTGAGGTGTGATGGGCGATACGAACATCCATCAATGTTCCACCCGTTACAGGGATTGTCCAATCGGTTGCGATATGCAACATCCACGGCCACCATGCTCCAATGGAGCTGATCCCTGATCCTAATCCATGCACATACATCTGAAGACCGGTAAACAGCATCCATATTAACAGCAGATGAAAAACTGTAAAATAGACCGTATTGAAACTGTCCGCATGGGATGAATCAAACTCTTTTCTACGGTTCAATGTTAAGAGATTGACCAATACCGCTTTAAACTCGGTAATATTTTTTCCATTTGGAATGAGCTTTTTATACGGCTTTTCAAAGCGACTGAAAAAATACAAATACGCGATAATGACTGATGTAACATCAAAAATAATCGCAATGATAAAGTGCCCGTAACGGTTCCACGCCATAACATACTTATCAACCGCACCATCCGCAATAAACGTTTGATAATACGGATGACCAATATAGAGACCTGTAATGACGGCTCCAAGCATACTAAACGCATTCACCCAATGGATGATGCGCATGGCCGGTGTCATACGTTTGACCTGTGTATACCCCTGTTTCATGATTGGCTCCTTAGATACTGCACACAGTATCTACTTTGTAAACAGCAAGCTCTTTACCTTTGGTATCGACAACGTGTACGGCGCAAGCAATACAAGGGTCAAAACTGTGAATGGTACGGATAATTTCCAACGGTTGCTCAGGATTGGCAACTTTGGTTCCGATCAAACTCGCTTCATACGCACCTAAACGCCCTTTATGATCACGCGGAGCCGCATTCCATGTTGAAGGAACAACCGCTTGATAATTGACTACTTTTCCATCCGTAATACTTACCCAGTGACCAAGCGCTCCACGTGGAGCTTCCGCCATACCACGACCTTTTGCACTGACGCTTACTGCATCAAAATTAAACTCCGTCCACGTGCTTTTATCGCCTGATGCAACATTCTTCGCCAATTCATCGATCCACTCAATCATCACATCTGACATCAACGAGGTCTCAATAGCACGCGCTGCCGTACGTCCGACGGTACTAAACAACACAGCAATTGGGAGATTCCCACGATGTAAAAACTCTGTAACGTATTTCGTAATACGGACATCTTTTGCCGCAACACCGATAACCATACGTGCCAACGGTCCCACTTCAACGCGAGAATCATTGTAAATCGGTGATTTAATCCAGCTGTATTTTTCTTTGGTTTTAAGATACGCGATACCATCGGCACGTTTATCAAGCCCTGTATATTCAGGAATCGTTTGCCCCTCATACGGATGGAGAGGCTTATCCCCTTTGTACCATGCATGCGTCACATCTTCCACAATTTTTTCTTCATCCAACGGAAGAACTTTGGAAACATCTCCATTCATCACAATTCCGCTTGGGAAGAGAAGTGCTGATTTGTAAAAACCAGTATCATCGAGACGGAAATCGCCATAACTCATGTAGTTGAGCAATCCGCCGCCGGTTCCGCCGACCCCTTTGCCTCCCATAAGCTCAGTAAACGTTGCTTTACTATCTGTTGCCTCGCCTGCATACATTGTCCCCGCCATATAGACATCGGGCAAATACGCTTGTTTGACAAACTTACGCCCTTCAAGGAGCAATGATTTAAACAATGCTAAACGTGCAGGATTTTGAATGTCCTGAACACACGTTACCCCACCAACCACGATACTCTGTGGATGAGGATTTTTACCGCCCAAGATCGCCTGCATTTTTGCCAAATCACGTTGGATGTCCAATGCTTGCAAATAGTGAGCAACTCCGATAAGGTTTTGTTCCGGAGTCAGTTTATAATGAGGATTGCCCCAATATCCGTTTCCGAAAATTCCCAAACGCCCTTGTTTTACGAACTTAGCCACACGATCTTGAATTGCTTTAAATTCACCTTCACCATCCGTAAAAGGTGATTCACCCGCAACGGTTGCCCATTTGCGAGCTTCCGCAGCTGTTTTTGCAGGATCTGCCGAGAGAGCTGAAACTACGTCTACAAAGTCAAGCGCATGAAGGTGGTAAAAGTGAACCACGTGGTCATGAATGTACAACGCACCTTGAATCAAGTTACGCACCAAACGGGCATTTTTAGGGATGGTGATTTTAAAAGCATCTTCAACGGCTTCAATCGAGCGCTGATAGTGAGTTCCTGTACACACACCGCAAATACGCATCGCCAATAATCCACAGTCACGTGGGTCACGCCCTTGTAAAATCGTTTCAATCCCGCGAAACATCGTCGAAGAACTGTACGCATCCACAATCGTATTGTTATCATCAATAACTGCTTCAATACGCAAATGCCCCTCAATACGGGTAATAGGGTCAACTACAATATGCTTACTCATGGCTCTCTCCTGATTTTTCTCGTTTTCCGGCTACGGCACTGGCTGCTGCATGAATCGCAATACCGATTCCCGCTGCGGTCAACATACCCAGACCAAATTCATCCACAGTTTTTTCAACACCACCGGTAGGTGCTTTGATTTTCGCATCTGCCATAGGGCGCTCGTATGCGTATTTATCCCAAAAATCGGGTTCAGAACATCCGATACATCCGCGTCCGACCCCGATCGGCCAGTTTACCGCTTCGTTGTAACGAACGATCGAGCAGTTATTAAAGGTCATAGGCCCTTTGCATCCCATTTTGTACAAACAAAAATTATTTTGAGCACCGGCATCACCCCACTCTTCGACATATTCACCTGCATCAAAGTGGGCACGGCGTTCACAGTTGTCATGAATACGGTATCCGAATGCAAATTTAGGACGTAACAAGGAGTCTAGTTCCGGGACTTGCCCCGTCAAGAGATAATGCAATATTACCCCCACCATATTGGCAGGATTGGCAGGACAGGCAGGGATGTTGATAAGAGGTTTATTTTTAATAACGTCCATAACTCCCACCGCACCCGTAGGATTTGGAGAAGCAGCAGGAACACCGCCGAATGTCGCACAGCTCCCAACCGCAACCACCGCAGCAGCATTTGCGGCACAGCGGACTAAGTGGTCATGGAATGTTTCACCGCTTGCCCCAATGGTTCCGTACTGACCGCTCATCCCCATAGGAATAGCGCCTTCTACAAACAAAAGATATTTTCCTTTAAAATGCTCCATTGCCTCTTCAAGCTGTTTTTCTGCTTGATGACCAGATGCTGCCTGTAAGGTTTCATGGTATTCCAATGAGATAATATCAAGAACAATCTCATCGATTTTCGGTCCGTCTGCCCGTAGAAGCGCTTCGGAGTTACCGGCACAGTCTTGAAGTTCGAGCCAAATAACCGGCGCGCGATTCATCATCACCGCCGCATCCGCCACTAATGGGGTAAACATAGGGGGAAGCATTAACATTGCTGTCGTTGCACTCGCCCATTTCATAAACTCCCGTCTGTCAATTCCGTTCTCTTCTAAAAGATCCGAAAAATCAAGTCTATTTGCCGGTGTATTCGCGCGCAGTTCGTTCAACCGTGCTTCACATTTAACAAACAACTCTTGATAATAGGTATCGCCTTTGTTCGTTTCAATACGTGAGCTTTTCGATGTAAACAGTTTTTTAACCGCTTCTACTCTGTCGGACATAATCCTTTCCCCCTTATTAATGAATAATCATTCATATAATACGGCGAAATAACTTAAACGAATATTTAAAACATAAAATTTATTTGAAAAATATAATTTCTTATTTATTTTTAGGACTAAAAGAAGAAAATTCTTCCGTCCATGGTGAGCTTGTCGAAGGGTGAGAAGTTAATGGTTTGACAAGCTCACCACAAACGGAGATTATTTAATGCGTTGTGTACACGCAGAACAAAAATCGATCCCCTCGAATTTCTCGGCGAATACGTCCATGTTGTCGGTGATGAGAGATGGGATTATATTCTTTACTTGTTATATTTTATTCACTATTTCTAGCGTGTGATAACTACACATAATTTTCCAACCTCGATCTTGATCACTACGATATGTTTCATATAGTCTAAATTGTATTTTGTCTTTATCTATTTTAATGTGACTGATATAGTAGCCTCTACCTGCTACTATAATCACATTATTTGGAAGTTTTATATGAACCTCTTTTATAAAGTCTCCATTTTTTGAGAATTTCCATAAAATAATTTTAGATGAGTCGTCTATAGATTTTCTAAATATATATTTATTTTCATCTGTTGAATATGTAGTTCCCATAAAATATTGACTAAATTCAATACTCTCTGCTTTTATTGTGTGTAATGTATTGTTGACCTCAAATACAAAACTATCACTATTGGTTTTTATACCATGATCACTATATTGAGTTATCCATTTTTCATGTTCATCATCTTCACGCCTGCCAGATTTCTCAGATGGACATACTGATTCTTCACTACTAAACAGTACTGTGCTATTAACATCATATGTATCTTTTTCCCATGCCCAAGATTCATTATACTTTGAGCCCTTAGGATAAATGAGTTTAAACTGTTTATCTGAGTATTTTAAACAGTCTTTCAAATGCCATATACCTTTGTAATCACTTGACAAAATTATCTTATTGCCTTCAAGTTCTCCTATATATGTAGAAAGATTTTCATGTTTGTTGTAATCTGGAAGTATGTAATTATCTGTTAAATAGAGTTTGTTTGGTTCCATATTTTTTGTAAAAATCTTTTCTGAGCCACATTGTAATATTGTTTTTGCCTCCTGTTCTTCATATGTATTAAATACAAATATTAAGCCCGAAACAGTTAATAAAGATAATAGAATCCCTGCAATTATCTTTGTACGTTTTTTTCTTTCAGGACTTTCATATTTTATCTTGAAATAAAAATAAATACTCCACGCAGAAATATACCAAATCAATGGGATAGCAGGTGCCCATCCTCCTAAAACTATTGAACCATACATAGGTAACGCATCTCCTTGTAGCATAACCATTACATAAATTATTTCTTTTAAAATAAATGGTATTAATAGTGCGACTAAAACCCATTTTACTTTTGTTTTACTAGATACCAATTTTGAAAAAATAATCAATATTACTGGTAAAAAAGCAACAACATATTTAAGAAAGACTCCGATTAATAATCCTATTATCATTTAAAACCCTTGGTGTTTTTTATTGTCTTATAATACTCTTTTCATTCTGAAATATCTGTTATCTGACATTTTGCAAATTAGTCTTCCGTTCGTGGTGAGCGTGTCGAACCATGGACTCACCCCGTCGTTCTTATTATTCACTTCTATGTTCTCCCATTATAATAATCTGTTCATCATTCATCTATCTTTTTCGCTTTTAATAGCTTTTGTGCATTTTGGGATGTAACCACCTTTTTCCCCGTCTGCTTTTCTATCGCTTTTCGTGTATTCCCTGCGATAGTTCCCCCTTTTAAAGCAACATTTTTATGCTCCGCTATATCTGTAGGGTTTGTCTCTTTTGATATTTCCGTTGTTGTCGCTTCGGCTAACATATTTAGTACCAGTTCAAGATTACTCATGTTGTCGCGTAAATTTTCTTTTTTGAGTTCTTTGAAATTTTTGTACTCTTTCGTCGTGTGCCCGCTCCATGCTTTTGTAATAATATTCGTAAGCATTGCAAAATCTTTTGCATCACTTACCCCTTTTTCTTCCCATTCATTCGTCAGTTCTTTTCTTACTTCTATACTTTTAAGGCGTTGGTTAATCCACTCTTTTGAGTACCCTAATTCCATATAATCTTGCATCGCTCTATCGATAGACAATTGAGGATCTTGCATCGCCTCTATTCGTTCATAACCTATTTTAGCTAACCACATTTTAAATGGTTCGGCATTAGGTGAAGGGATAGATTGCACGAGTCTTAAAAGCTGCTCGGTTGTGGCAACATCGGTAAGCCTTAATTTACCATCGCTCGCCTGCAATTTCAACTGGCTACAATTTGTAGCCAGTTCACTTCCTTCATTGCCAAGCCTTACTTTTAACACACTCCAGTATTTTCTCGGATTTTGGCTTTGCGTTAAAACTGTAACCACATCAATGATACTAAAATACCAAGTTTCTAGGTCATTATCCCAGTGACTTCGTATTTTATGGGTATTAAAAAGCTGTATTTTATCCATTGATTACCCTCTCATATTTTTATAAATATACTGCAAAAACTAACCAAGTCTAATTTTTATGACAATTTGCAATTTAATTTAATGCGTCGTACAAACAGAACATACATCAAATGCCCTAAAGGTAAAGGTTGCTGTCTCGATGGAATCCGCTCCTATCATTGCTTTTTGAGCGGGTCCCGGTGTTTGAGGTGAACCGCACGAAAGATTCCACTGCGTCGGTGTTATCAGCGTGTAGTTGTCAATTATCCCCTTATTTAGTGTCACTTTGTGCATTAATGGACCTCGCGGTGCTTCGACGATACCGACCCCTTCCCCACTAAGAGAGGTGATTTTCTTGTGTGGCTCAATAAACGACGGTTCATCCAGATGCAGTGAATGTAAAAGTGTTTTGCAATGCTCCAAAAGAAGAGGTATCTCATAACTTCTCGCCATGATTCGGGTATAGGTACTGTCGTGAAAACTTCGGTGCAGATGCTTGATGAAAGGGACGCCATTGGTCATCGCACGCGCCAAGGGACCCGTTTCGAAAGGGTTGTTTTGATAAAGTGCATTTTTGGCGTAGGTTTTCTCATCTACGGTATAAGGGTTTTCCAACGTTACTTGTTTAGCATTGACTTTTGTCGTCCGTTTATTGATATTTTTTGAAGGCTTTGAAAAACCATGTTCTCCCAACACACAATACCGATCATACGAAAAACCCTGCTTGTGCATGTTGGCAATACGAAGCATTTTATCGAGATCACCCATATCACCCGTTAGACGTGAAAGGGCTTTCGTCGAGGATAAATGAAGATACTCTTCCAGCGAAATACCTGTCAGCTCTTTTTCAAACCATCGAATCAATTCATCCAACAACCCCATCGCACGTACCGTATCGACATAGGTTGGGTCACACGTCACGCCGCCGGGTATCATGTACGAGGAATGGGGCCATTGTCCGGCGAAAATAGCCAGAACCTTGGTCGCAATGGAGGCTGCATACGCCCCTTTAAGCCGAAATGAGTCTGCAATGGGACGTTTCACTAAATGAGACAATTCAGGATAAATCACGAGATAAAGCCATTTAAAGTGATTTTGTATCAGCTCCAATGAAAGGGTCAACTCTCGAATCGCTTGGGCTTTTGGGGATATTTCGAGAGGGAAACCGTTGTTGGCATACACCGATTCGATGGCTCGAACCGCCGCAAACAAATGGGAATGTCCGCATATTCCGCAAACACGCGGGGTAATGACCAATGCATCCATCGCAGGTTTTGAGTATAAAATCGCCTCCATCCCCCGAAAATGGGGAAAAGCAATTGTTGCAAAAGAGACTTTATTGTGTTCAAAAGTAAACTGTACCGAGGCTTCCCCTTCGATTCGTTCGATCCATTTACGCGTTATCATCAATCAGCCTCTTCTCTAAGCGCGGTATGTGAAATGATTTTGCAATACCCGCCATGGTTAAATAACTTCGCTTGGAGATCCCCACGGGAACATCCTGAGGAATCGACATATTGGTTTTGGTTTCAAACATATTGATTCGGGGAAAATCAGGTTCCGTACATCCAAAACATGGTGAGCCTGCTCTCGTTTTAGAACTCACATCATTCCACAATATCTTATTGCAAGAGGCATGGGTCATAGGTCCTCGACACCCTTGCTTGTAAAACAAACACCCCTCTTTCGTTCCAAAATGGTCAGAATCGACTTTCCACTCAAAGTATTCATTTCGAGTACATCCATGATGCGCCAAATAAGCATACAGCTCTTTGGGGCGATGCAGTTCGTCGATGGCGATGGGTTTGTTATCGGCAATCATCCGAAGGGTATATCCCATCCACTCCGGATGAATCGGACAGCCTGAGAGGTTGATGAGTTTTGTACTGTGCGCAAAAGGTCCTTTAGGCTCTTTTTCATCAAAGCCAAGCCCTGTAATATATTCGGGATCAGTGTGTTTAAACATCCCCCCAAAACTCGCACAGCTTCCTGCGGCAATCACATACTGCGCATGGTTTCCGTAATGGTGAACTACTCGCTCCAAGTTCGTACCCACACGCTCCATACGAGGGTCATACGCCCCCTCAAAAACGAGAATATCACATTCATGCTCACAGGTCGAAATCTCTTCGAGGGTGTAGGTGGAGGGCAAAATGGGATGATAGAGAAATTCAAATGTTTCAAGGATGTAAGAGAGATGAGGATAATTTAAAAAAGAGTGGGTGTTACCGTTGCAGGTCACCCCTTGGAGCCATAAAAGCCGTGGTTTCATTGTTTTCGCAGAGCATTGTAGATGTTCTCTGCTATAGCGGTTTCGTACTCATTCAGGGGATACGTGAGAACCTCTTCTCCGTTTAAAAAGACCATTCCTCCCAAATATCCCATAAAGAGACCCAAAGCGCTAAAGAAATCTTGATCTTTTAACTCTCCGCTTTGTACCCCCTCATCAAAAAAGAGCATCAATTCCGTTACAAAACCGGAGACACATACCATTCCGGTACACTCTTTTGTAAAGATTTCCCGATTGGAAAGAAAAACACGTAAAAAATATTCGATGAGTTCAGGACGCTCCCGTGCGATGCTAAAATACATGTGGACAATCATCGTAATTTTTTCTTTTACCGAGGTGTCCGTCATGTTGATTTCTCGTAGTTTATCCCCTAAAACGGTGGAAATGTACAGCATTAACTCTTTTGCCAGTTGATCTTTTGACGAAAAATAATTATAGAAATTTCCGACACTCATCCCTAATTTTAGAGCAATAGCCGGCATTGTTGTCGTATAAAACCCTTCTGTCGAAAAAAGCTTTAATGCTGTTTGCATAATAGATGTTTTGCGATCTTCTTTTTTGGTATTTATTTTTTCCGGTGCACTCTTCATTTTCATCTCCTACTTCACTCTTTAGAGTATGAACATACATTCAACTCAACCAATTAAAGTATTTTATACTACTACTCTTAAAAATGATATATCACTGGATATAAAATATGTCCGTTACGACGTAAAATACCATTTTGTTATTGACAAGTGAACAAGCATTCATTATAATTTCGTATCAAGTTTATTTATTTTACTCTCTATATTCCTGATATAAAATTAAATATTTCAAGGTTATTGTATTATGCAGATTTCCAGAATCACTACCGTCCTTATCCTAGGCGAGGACGAAATAGACTTTTTAGAATTAAAACATTTTCTTGATCCCTATGGTTATCAACTCTTTTCAAGCTCAAAAAAAACAAGGGATATAGAACGTTCTCTCCTCCACTATCATCCGGATGTTGTACTTATCCAAATTGATCCGAAAAATCCGAATGTCAGTTTATCCTTAGGACGTTTATTTCATGAGCAGGGAGATGTCCCGTTTATCTATCTTAGCAGTTCTGCTCATGATGCAACCCTCTTTAAAGCACAAAAAAACCACCCGTACTGCTATCTTATCAAACCCTTTAACCCTATTAATTTGCATACCTCTATTCAGTGCGCCTTACACTGTTTTAAAAAACATAAGATAGCAAACAGTATTACACAACAGCTTTGCATGGAATATGATGAGTTAAAGAAGAAGATTTTTAATATACACTCCAATTGTTTTACCGTAAATCTTTGTGATTGTTATCAGTTTAGCGTCCAAAACTTCTCCCTCTTTTATAAAAACTCAGAAGTTAAACTGACGAAAAAAGAGCGTTCACTTATAACTCTTTTGATAGCACAATTGGGGAGTATCGTCCATTTTGATCAGATTATCAGTTTTGTGTGGGGAAGTGAGCATCAGACGCACAACGATGTACGGACACTGATGTGGAGACTGAATAAAAAACTACCCATCGCCATGATCAAAAATGCTACAGGGCTTGGATACTACATAGAAGCATAAGACTCAAAAAATCCGAATAAGGAGTTTACTCGAGTCTTTTTCGCGATTTTTTAATCGCATCAATCAAGGCATTGACATCCTCAATCGTCTGCGAATAATGGACGGTAATGCGAAGCCAACCCGGTTTAAAAGCCAACAGTTCATCATCTCCCAATCCTAATAAATCGTGTCCATAAGGACCCGCACACGAACATCCCGCACGTGTTTGAAATCCCTCTTCATCCGATAAAAACGCACACAGTGCATAGGGGTCAATGCCTTGAATATTAAACGATATAATACCGATATTTTCTGCTTTTCGACAACCGTAACACTCTGAGCCCGAAATCGTTCGAAGCTCTTTGACGAGATGAGCATGGAGTATTTTTTTAGACGATTCAATCCACTCAAACCCAAGTTCATTACGAAGCTGATACGCCAGTGCCGCACGAATGAGCTGCAAAATTCCAGGGGTTCCGGCATCCTCACGATCTTCGATTTCATCGACAAAGGTATGGCTCTTACGACTCACATAGCTCACCGTTCCACCCCCTGCAAACGTAGGAGAGCCTTCAGCATCAAACAGATTTTTCCGAATAGCTAGCAACCCGCACGATCCCGGACCCCCTAAAAGTTTATGCGGTGAAAAGACCATCGCATCGTACAGTTCGCATGGGATATTTCGATACGGTGACGATGCGGCGGCGTCAAAACAAACCGTAGCACCGTAACGGCGCAACAATGCCGAAATCTCAACATAGGGCGTAATCGTCCCCGTTACATTGGAAGCGATGCAAAACGTACCGATGATTTCACGATCTTTATTGGCTCGTAATAGCCATTCTAATTCTTCCAAATCCACCAGTCCCTTATCATTCAGACCAATCCGCACCGTTTCACACAGCGCTTCGCGGTAGCTGATTTCATTGGAGTGGTGTTCATACGGCCCGACGATGACAAGCGGTAACTTCGCCGTATCCAAACCGCTGTAACGCGCTCTCGTAGCAGGGGGAATATACAGTCCCAAAATCTCTTGCAACCGCTTTACCGCCGCCGTCGCCCCGCATCCGCTTGGGAGTATGGCGAACTCATCATCCAACTCCAAAAGAGTTTTCAGATGTTCGCGTGCCTGACGGTAATAGCTGTCCGTTTTGGCCGCCATTGACGCCTCTTTGGAATGGGTGTTGGCATACGTTTCAAGCACTTCGCGAATACGCTCTTCGATAGGCTCATACGCTAAACCCGATGCCGTATAATCAAAATAATGTTTTTTATGTGTCCCAATCGTCTTGCCGATTATCTGGGAATATTTATCGCCGACTTCAAGAAGCGGTCGAAATAGTTGGCTCATAACGATACTTCTCCCATAAAAAATTTCCAAAATCACGGCTTTGACTTTGCTCATACTCTTCAATCAATAATTCAATCAGTGGTGCAACCTCATCAGAAGTAACCTTGACTCCGGTTTTCACCGCAAAACGGCTTTGTTCCCCTTCGAGATGCCCTCCGACAATCAAATCAAACCCTTTGAATTTTTCTTCATCACGCTTGACAATCGCCCCGACAAATCCGAGATCGACGATGTGGGGATGGGCACAGGCATTGGGACATCCGTTGATACTGATGCTAATGGGCTCACTAAAATCAGGAAACCGATTTTTTAAATACGCCACCACCTCAATCGCAAGGTTTTTGGTTTCACTCACCGCAAATTTACAAAAATTCAACCCCGTACACGCCAACGTCCGTGCTTCAAAAACCGACGGATTTGCTTTCAGTCCAAATGCCGCTTCCAATGTTTCCGTAAAAGCTTTGGTCACCTCTACAGGAACCCCTTGCACAACAATATTTTGCGTTGTTGTTAGGGTAATCCCCTCAACTCCGTAAAATTCGAGAATATGCCCCAGTTGCACTAATGTGTTTCCGCCGATACGTCCACTGGTAATCGCGTATCCGATGGTGTTGTATCCAGCTTTTGTACTCTCAAATATTCCAAAATGACTCCGACGAGGATATGGAGTAAACGCTGCATGATCATACGCGTCAAACGTAACGCCCGAATCTTTTTCAAGTTCGTTCACAAAACGCTCAATACCCCAATCCTCTATCAGATGTCCTAATCGTGCTTTTAATCGATTATCACGTCGTCCGTAGTCGCGGTAAATTTTAGCCACCGATTCGGCGATTGCAACCACATCTTTACGCTGAACGTATCCGATATGATCCGCGATACGGCGATTGCTCGCCTGCCCGCCTCCGACGCTCACACTAAATGCAATCTCGCCGTTTGCACGCTTAACCGCCGTAAAGGTCAAATCCTGAACTTCATGCGAAAGACAGTGTTTGCTGCACCCGCTCACCCCAACCTTGAACTTTCGAGGAAGATTGGAAAACGCCCTATTCTCTCGGTACAAATCATTCAGTGCATCGACTAAATCACGAACATCATTCACTTGATCTTTATCGATACCGTTGACCGGACAGCAGACGATATTGCGAGGACAGTCTCCTGCGGCTTCGATAGTGCTAAGTCCGACGGCAGACAATCGGGCAAAAATTTGCGGCAGATCCGTCACCTTTATCCAGTGAAACTGTATGTCTTGGCGTGTTGTCAAATCCGCCGTATCCCGTGCTAGTTCTTTGGATATTTTCCCGATCTCTGCTAACTGCTCGCGGTTGAGATACCCTCCCTCGACTTTGATACGAAGCATAAAATAGAGCGTCTCATCTTCCGAACCTTGTAAATTTTTATTCTGCGTATACAAACCATACCATTTAAAACGGTCAATGTCTTCGGGATCGATTGCCTCCCCGCTTTGGGCATAACGGGCAATATCGTCCAAAACATCCAATCCGTCTTTTTCGCTTTTGATTCGCTCAACACGCTGGGCTTTTGTTTCTGAAGCCATTCGTTACTCCTTATGTAACAATTTGAGCATTCCAATGAGGAAAATGTCGTCGAACAAGAGCATTGAGTTCTACCTCGAAATCGGACGCTCCACCTCCTTTTTTAGCCTCTTTTTGAGTACTGCCGGTAATCATTCCCGCAGCAACCGTATTGTTCGTAATTTTGTCAATCAGGATAAATCCTCCCGTTTGACGATTTTCTTCATAGGTATCAAACACCAAAGGCTCTCCTAACACCAGTCGAACCGAACCAATATCATTGAGTCCCAACTCATGGGCAACATGGCGAACCTGCGTATTGACATCGACACGATACTCAATCCCCTCAGCTACCGCAGAGGTGACGGTTGAGCCTCTTTTAAATAAATAGCTTTTCCCTACAAGAAAGGGCTCTTCATCCATCCAAACCAAATTTGCCGTAATCGCATCCGATACACTGATGGGTTCACCCGTTTTGATGATTATATTTCCACGGCTGATGTCAATCTCTTCATTCAGTGTCAACGTTATCGCTTGCGCAGTGGATGCTGATTCCAAATTTCCGTCATACGTCACAATCGCTTTGACCGTAGCATTTTTCTCCGATGGCAACACCGTTATACTCTCACCGACACTGATAGTCCCCGAGGCAATCGTCCCGGCAAATCCTCGAAAATCAAGATTAGGACGGTTGACATACTGTACTGCTATTCGAAACGGTGCATCCGGTGATGGTGCAGACAAAGGAACCTCTTCTAAAAGCTCTATTAATGTCTTCCCCTCATACCAAGGGGTATGAACACTGCGTGTAACCACGTTATCCCCCTCCAATGCAGACATCGGCACCGAATAAATTTTCTCTATTCCAAGCTCTTGGGCAAACGTCCGATATTCGGCATCGATTTTTTCAAATACGTTTCGGTCATACTTCAACAAATCCATTTTGTTAATCGCGACAACGACATTGCGAATCCCCAAAAGACGGACGATAAACGAGTGGCGGCGTGTCTGCGTCACAATCCCGTATCGAGCATCAATGAGAATAATCGCCAAATCCGCCGTCGATGCGCCCGTAGCCATGTTACGTGTGTACTGCTCATGCCCTGGGGTATCCGCGATAATAAATTTGCGTTTATCGGTCGAAAAATAACGATACGCTACGTCAATCGTAATCCCCTGCTCCCGTTCGCTTTGCAACCCGTCCACAAGGAGCGCCAGATCGATTCGATCCCCCGTCGTCCCCGATTTTTTACTGTCGTTTTTAATGCTTTCGAGCTGATCCTCGAAAATCATTTTAGAATCGTGCAAAAGTCTCCCGATTAACGTACTTTTACCATCATCGACACTGCCGCACGTTATAAAACGCAACAGCTCTTTGTGTTCTTGTACCTGCAGATAGCTTTGAATATTTGAAGCTATCAAATCCGACTGATGTGCCATTAAAAATATCCTTCAATTTTTTTCTTCTCCATGGAGCCTGCTTGATCGGCATCGATCAAACGACCTTGTCTCTCGCTTGTTTTCGTCAACAGCATCTCTTGAATAATGTCAGGAAGCGTCACCGCATCGCTGGCAACCGCACCCGTCAACGGATAACAGCCCAGCGTTCGGAAGCGGACATTCTCGATGAGCGGGATTTCTCCCTCTTCCAGAGGAAACCGCTCATCGTCCACCATTATTTTAACCCCGTCACGTTCGACCACAGGTCTTGGCGCGGCAAAATAAAGGGGAACGAGAGGAATACCTTCGAGATAAATGTATTGCCAAATATCAAGCTCCGTCCAGTTGGACAACGGAAACACCCGTATGCTCTCCCCTTTATGAATGCGCCCATTGTAAATATTCCACAATTCAGGACGCTGTTTTTTAGGGTCCCATCGGTGGTTTTTGTCACGGAACGAATAGATTCGCTCTTTAGCACGGCTTTTTTCTTCATCCCGTCGCGCTCCGCCAAAAACCGCATCAAATTTGTGTTCATTCAGCGCCTGCTTCAACCCTTCGGTTTTCATAATATCCGTGTAGACGGAACTCCCGTGGGTAAAAGGGGTAACCCCTTTGGCAAAGCCTTCATCATTAACATGAGTCAACAGCGTCAACCCAAGCTCTGCAATACGTCGATCACGAAACTCAATCATCTCTTTAAATTTCCAGGTCGTGTCCACATGCAAAAGTGGAAACGGCAACTTTGAGGGATAAAATGCTTTCAATGCCAAATGAAGCATCACCGAAGAATCTTTCCCAATCGAATAAAGCATCGCCGGATTTTCAAATTCGGCAATCACTTCACGCATAATATGAATCGATTCCGCTTCCAATGTTTTAAGATGGGTCAGTCGTTCTTGAGTCATCCTAACTCCTTTATTTCATTAAAATTCATACAAATAAGGCCCAATCGGCCAAGTCCTCGCGTTGCGACGCACAGTCGTCTCCGCATATTTGACGCAAAATCGCCAGTAAAACACTCATCATCAGCCTCCATTTAGGTGCAATCCGCACTCTTTATGTTCAGGGTTTTCCCACCACCATCGTCCGGCGCGTATATCTTCTCCCTCTTTTACTGCACGGGTACACGGGGCACATCCGATACTCGGATACCCCAAATCATGCAATGCGTTATAGGGGAGCTTATTTTCTTTGATAGCCCGCCAAACGTCTTCTTCACTCCACTCGATTAATGGATTTAGCTTAATTAACCCGTTTGCTTTGTCCCACTCCACCAGTCGCATCGTTTCGCGTGTCAGGGACTGAGCGCGTCGCAGTCCGGTAATCCAGACATCCAGCCCTTTTAATGCCCGTTGCAGCGGGGCAATTTTACGAACATAGCAACACATTTTTCGGTTTTCGATGCTCTCTTTGAAACCATTACTTCCTTGCGTTTTATAAAGGTTTTCAATATCCCATGTATTGGGAAAATAAACATCGATTTTAATACCGTATTTTGTATTCGTCTGATCCATCACCGTATACGTCTCTTCGCTCAATCGTCCCGTATCAAGCGTAAAAATTTTAGCCTTTGGATTTTGACGCAGCAGCAAATCGGTCAAGACCTGATCTTCCGCCCCAAAGCTCGTGGCTAAGGCAATCTTCTCTTTGTAGGTTTGATTAAAATAAGCCAATATTTTCTCAATCGGTTCATTTTCAAACTCTTTGTTCAATAACTCAATCGTATTTTTCATCGTTATCCCTAAATTTGATAGTCATTTTTGACCACCTTTATGCGTCCAAAATTTGTTGTGTCCCAAGCCCGCTCATGAAAATAATACAAAACCATCTTCGTAAAAACTTCAATCGACCCGATCGAAAGTGCCCAAATCAAATTTCCGGTAATAAAAAAGGCAATAACCATCGTATCGATAGTCCCTACCGTTCGCCAAGAGATGGCTTTGAGTACACTGCGATAATGTTTGTCTCTCATCTCAATGATTCTCCACTGGAAACTCGTAAAGCTCCGTACTCAAATACCGCTCACCGGTATCGCACAAAATTGTGACGATTGTTTTCCCTTTATTTTCCGGACGAGCCGCGATTTTACGTGCAGCGGCAACATTGGCACCGGAGGAAATTCCCACCAGCAACCCCTCTTTTTTTGCGATTTCTCTGGAAGTTTCAAAGGCTTCTTCATTGGTTATACGAACAATTTCATCATAAACTTTCGTATTGAGCACTTGCGGAATAAACCCTGCACCAATCCCTTGAATTTTATGCGCGCCTGAGGGTTCTCCGGATAAAACCGGTGACGTATCCGGCTCCACTGCAATTACCTGAATATTAGGGTTATAGCGTTTTAGCACTTCCCCCACTCCCGTAATCGTCCCCCCAGTACCGACGGCAGCGACAAAAATATCGACCTTGCCGTCCGTATCGTTCCATATCTCTTCCGCCGTTGTCGTTCGATGAATCTCAGAGTTATCCGGATTGTTAAACTGCTGTAACAAAACAGCATTAGGCAGTGTTTGTGAGAGTTCCAATGCTCTTGAAACCGCACCCCCCATCCCCTTTGCAGGTTCAGTCAAAACGATTTGCGCCCCCAACGCCACTAAAATACGTCTGCGTTCAAGGCTCATGGAACTTGGCATTGTCAGAATCAATTTCAATCCAAGATTCGCCGCAACAGAGGCAAGCGCAATCCCCGTATTTCCACTCGTAGGTTCGACGATGACACTCTCATGTGTAATCTCACCTCGCGCTATTGCTTGGAGAATCATGTTACTGCCGATTCGATCTTTTACTGATCCGGAGGGGTTCATAAATTCGCATTTACCCAACAGTGTCGTTTCATTTTCTATAAATTTCAGTTTAACCAGTGGTGTATTACCGATTAACTCTGTAATATTGGCCGCTATTTTCATTGTTCCCTCCTTCTTTAGTAAAGACTCCTCGTGATGTCACTCACACCTAAAATCGCTTGATTAAAACAACAAAACTGAACATTCATTCAGTAATATTTGATGGCATTCTAACAAAAATATTTTTTATTATCTAGTAAACATAGTGTTTTACTATGGTATTTAATCCGTCATCCTCGTGCTTGACACGGGGATCCATCTTTAGAAGGTTATGCAAGGAGTCTAATATTTGGTATTATAAGTATTGTGAAGGTTTATGAAAATAAAATCCCTGTGAAAAATCGACACCGATTTCTTTGACCGTCTCAAAAACTTCTTTGGAGTGGACAAATTCGGCAACCGTTTTGATCCCGAGCCTTTTAGCAAAGGCGACAATCGTCTCTACAATAATGCGGCTGTTTTCGTCTGTATCAATATTTTTGATTAGGGATGCATCGATTTTGATAAAATCTACCTGCAGATTGAGAATGTAGGCAAAATTGGAATATCCGCTTCCAAAATCATCAATCGCGATACGTCCTCCCCTCTGTTTTACTTTGTCGATGAACTGTCGTATCTCTTCAAAATTTTCAATCCCTTCCGATTCCAAAATTTCAAAGATGACCCGCTTGGCTATACCTGAGTGTTCCAGTTTATCGAGAATAAACTGAACCGTTTGCGGATCTAAAATATCCTCAACCGAAAGGTTGATCGAAAATTCGTAAATGTTTTCCTGAAAAAATGAAAAAGTTTTCTCGATCATAATCCGTGTTAACTGAGGATAGAGTTTTGCTTTTTTTGCAACATCCAAAAAGAAGAAAGGGGCAACAATTTTACCATCGGGTTCTATCAGTCGGATGAGGCACTCATATTTCGTCGGAAGCCCCGAACGGTTATCTATGATCTGATGATAGTAGGGTTGAGCTTGGACAGTATCAACGGCTTGATTGTCTATGATCCCCTGAAAAAACGGAACAATTCTATTCGCCGCAATTGCATCTCTGATTTTACCGATATACTCAATATTACGGGCAATATCTTGTCGAATTGTACCAATGTCGCGAAGAATAGCAAACTCTTTTTCCTGCCGCTTTGCATAGCGCAAAGCCATATCCGCATCGGTCAAAAGATGGGTTGCTTCCGTATGCTCCCGCACAGAAGCAGCAGGGTCAATCATCGCCCCTATGGTTACTTTGACTATCACACTGCTGCCGTTGACGTAAAAGGGGTATTCCTCAATATGAGAATGCAGTCCCTTTACAAAATCCTCACAAGAGCCCTTGCCAAAAGAACAGCTTTCGCACAAAAGGGCAAATTCATCTGCATAAATACGATACATGGTGAAGCTATCGGGTATAAGGCTGGAAGCTATGCGCTCTGGCATTGCGAGCAAAATAGCATCACCCGTTTCTGTACCGTAAAAATCGTTGATTTCCCCAAAACGATCAATATTGATAAGAATCAAGGCAGGTTCTTTCATCAATACCAAATCTTCTAACAGTTTTGTCCTGTTGGGAAGGTGGGTTAACGCATCGGTGTGCAACTGATGAACAAGCTGCTCTTTTTGATTGATGAGCTGAGTGATGTCGTGCCGCGTCGAGACAAACTCGACGATCTCTCCCGCTTCATCCAGAATCGGAATAATAACCGAATCGGCATAGTAAGGGCTCCCCTCTTTTGTCAGGTTTTTCAAAACACCCGACCATATTTTTTTATCGAGGATTGTCTTCCACAGTACGCGATAGACCTCATCGGGTGTTTGCACATCTTTAAAAATGCGGTGATTTTTTCCAATCAGCTCTTCGCGTGCATATCCCGTTCTAAGGCAAAACTGGTCGTTGACATAGGTAATATTTCCCTTTAGATCGGTGATAGAGAGAATATTGCTGGCATCAACCGCTTTTTTATAGCTCTCTAAAAAAGCAAATGACTGCCCGATTTTTTTTGCCATATCGTTAAAGGCATGGGAGACATCCGCCATTTCATCATCGGTTTTGATCGGGATACGGGCAAGATATTCCCCTGCAGAGATCAGACGAGCCGCACCCGTAAGCTCATTGAGTACCCCCATGAACGCCAGATAAAACCCAATCGTAAAATAGATCAGACAAGCAAGGACCATCAACGCAATAATCCAACCGGCGATCATTTGACGGCTCAAATGAGAAAGCCTGTTATCCAAGTGCGATTGAAGCGCTATGGCTATCGCATCGTAGGTATTAAAATAGGTAGTGATCGTATGGGTAGTATCTTTGAAATAACTGGCTGAAGAGATCGTCCAATGATCGGCATTAAGAATTTGTGTTGTAAAAAGAGTCGAAAATTTCTCAATATCCGCCCGTGTTGCCGAAACTGCCGGTGCAACCACACGACATATCTCCGGATGACGTTCGCAGGCAATATTGCTATTATCAATGATCCCGTCCAAATGGGAGCGAATTTTCCCGTATAGGATCGTTGCCTCTTTTTGTTCGTCAAAGGTGATGGACTGCTTTAGAATAACTCCCATACCAATCGCCCGTCCCTGCCCTGTATATTGAATCAGGGCAGGGATATGATCACTCAGAATCTGGACAAGATTGTAAATGCTTAAGTCAGCATCATTGATCGTATACGCTTCGATACCGATATGCTCCATGAGCAGAAGAATTTTATCAATCAAAAGGGTATGATTGCGGTAGTTTTCTGATGAAGATCGCTTCCAAAGCCCATCTCTTTGTTCCCGCCATTGGGCTTTTATCACCTTCCATTCAGCAGCAAGGGAGGGTGTCGGTGCCGTTATTGCATCAACACTGTCCATCGCGGATTCAATACGCTTGAAGTTCTCTTCTATTTTTATTTTATAGGAGAGATCACCTTCTTGTACAGCAACAGTCATCCCCCGTTCAAGCGGGATATACTCAAAAAAATATCTAATACTCTGTTGATACGCCAGTCCGGACTGAAGCTTCTGGATCGAACGGGATTCGCTTTGAATATGATCATAACCCGAATACAAAAAAAGTACAAAAGGGAGAAAAAATACGGCTGTTGCCAGTGCAAGCTTTTTGGGGTACTTCATACTGCTCATCATGGCGATAGCAGGAGAAAATAAGTTCGTTAAATGCATATAATCCCCTTTACCTTATATTTGGAAATATAATGAAGTATAAAGGGTATGGTAGCATATTTTTATACCAAATTTTTTGACCTCAGACAATCCTATTTTTAGTACATCAAAAAATAAAATTCAAAGCGGTTAACTCTTCACAACACTGGTTTCCCACCCGTCATACTGCCCTTCACATTGATTTGCCAGATCAATAAGATGCAATGTCAGAGCATCAATATCATAATAAAACGGTTTATCCTGACGATAAAAACCAAGACCGAACATCGGGGTATTTTCATTGGGTTCTATCAAATCTTTCACTTTAAAAGACTCCGATTCAATACGCTCTACAAAAGAGTCTCGTTGCTCTACGGTTTCAAAATAGGCTTTGTGCTCAATCGCTCGAGCCAGATGAAGTGAATCGCCCTTGGCTTTTAAATTGTCGCATACTTTGTGATTTTGGATAATTTGCCACTCGATGGAGGTCGGGAAAAGAAGCTTGTTGTATATCTCCCATTCAGGATCCATTTTTGAGCCATATTCATAGTTGTAATCCGAAAACTCTTTCATCGCCGATTGAACCATATCAGACCACTCAAAATCGTGTTTGAGATAATAGATAAAGGTCATCTCGCCGTTAGAGACAATTTTACCGACATAATTGCCGATACGGTATCGCAGGGATTCCATCTCAATTTTATCTTCAATAAAACTCAAGCTTGCCTCTTCCTCTTGGGAAATAAGCCCTTTGTCATTCGGATTTTTCATCGCTATTTTGATAAATCCCATAAAGTACTTATCCTCACTGGGCAACTCTACCGAAATACCCGCATTCACTAAAACCGAGGCGATATTGCCGTCGATTTGTTTCATATACAATTCCCAATATTCTTGCATTATTTACTCCATTTCCAAAGTCATTAAAAACATATCTTCGCCATCAATCACATGAACATCCAGACTGTCGCAGTCGGGACATTTATAATAAATCTCTTCCAATACAGTGATGGTTTTACACTGATTGCACTCTATCGTCAACGGCTGCACATTCATCACAAACTCAGCAGCGTCACACACAGTCTTCTCTTTGAATGTGTTAAACGCAATTTCGAGCAGATGGGGTTCAACTCCGGACATCTTGCCGATTTTAACGATAATTTTTTTGACCGATTCGGCTTCATTTTCTTTTGCAATCTCCTCGCATTGGGTCAATAATGCCTGCACTATCGAATATTCATGCATAAAAATCTCCTTTTAAATAACTGGGTGTCTGAATCGGGCAAAGTTTATAGACAAACTCTTTGCGCAGACGGTTAAAATCGCTGCTTGGATCATAAAAACTCGGATACATTTTTTCAAGTTCGTTGTCGCGATGGTGTTGGATTTCGCTCAAAAAATCAGGATCTGTGATCGTATCGCGTTTGGCATCCAACTGTTTATAATACCGATCTTCATCCCCATACAGGTTCTGACAATAAAGATGAAGCTCTTCAAAATAGCGTTCATCCTCTTCACAAAGCAACACATCCGCCAAACCGATCGAGTACGCACGCTCGGCACTGATCGGCAAACCAGCACGGGTCAGTTTTTGTGCGTTGATTCCTCCGATACGGCGGGGCAGTGTAAAGGTCCAATATTCGCTTCCGTGCAATCCAAGCGTCTGATAATGGGGATTGAGGACAACCCCTTGGCGGACAACGACATGATCGGCCGCAAGAGCTAAAAATACCCCTCCTGCTCCGGCATTACGGTGTAATGCACTCACGGTTAGAACCTCCTCACACAGTAAAATTGATTTGACAACCTCATTCATCGAGTGGATATTTGACCATCCGTCCTCATCCGATTTTTTGGAATCTTCCATGATATTGAGATGGATACCGTTGGAGAAAAAATCGCTCCCCCCCAGCAATACCAGTACTTTGATACCCGATTGTTTGAGATGATCGAATGCGTATTTCAACCGTACACATTGGTGCGCTCCCATTGCCCCGTTATGAAAATCAAATCCGAGATACCCCACTTCGTCCCGCTGATAAAAAGTGATCTCTTTAAACGTTTCCAATTTCGGATCGACAAAGAGGGGCAACCGATCTTCTCTCACCCCTTTAAGGCGATCTTTGAGGAGATACGTTGCTGGAAGTTTGATGCTCGGAGCATGGCGTTCTTTAAGATGGGAAATCCAAAGGGCCCCGTCTCTCGTCCCTAGACAAATCGCCCCCTCGCGCTTTGCCAAAACCTCTTTGATACCGCCGCGAAGTGTTGCTTCTTTGTGTGCCCCATACATCGTACATTCCATCCCTAAGATGGTATCGACGACACCGGGATGACTGTCAGCAGCATGGATTTTTTTGAGTATCTCATCGGTGGTGTCACTCTCCCAATCGATACGACGATCCAGTTGTGTCATCACCAAATGCGCCGATCCGAGCAAACTGTGCTCATGTTGTGACATAGGGACAAAGGAAGGATCATCAAGCGACTCAAACAGTTCAATCACCAGCTTTGAGGCAAGGGTGCTCACCTCATTGCGATAGACGGAAGCTTTACTCGCAAAAGCGGACATCGTAAACGTACCATGCCCATAAATATCCCCCGCATCGTATTCGCCGTTCGCCCGCAGTATCGTCACTCCCCAGGTACGCTCCTCGTTCATGATCGCCCAATCCAGGGCATGCGCTCCCCGGTCTCCTGCAATTCCGGGATGGAGGATAAACGTGGGAATCGTACTCCAGATACCTTCGGGAATCCGCTTTTTTAAAAACGGTGAAAGGATAATATCAGGTTCAAAGGCAGCTACCTCTTCGATGAGCTGAGAGTCATGAATGGCAAAGGCGACACCTACCGTTTCCCCACGATCGCGAAGATCACAAAAGATACGCTGTGTTAACGAATTAAAGGCGCTGACAATCAGTAAAATACGCATTGTTTCAGAGCTCTCTTAACATATCCGAGGGAGAAGTTCCCCAGTTGGTAAATCCATAAACCGTTTTGATCCCCATGGACTCAACAAGACAACCCGTCCGTCATACTGATGGGTTACTTCAGCGATAATCGCCGCATGATGTCCTTCTTCAAAGCCCTGCAAAATCTCTACTGCTTTTTGGGCATCTTCGCTCTTTACTGCCAAAACAAACGTCCCCTCATTGGCAAGATTGTACGCTTCAAATCCTAGTATTTCACAAATTCCCCGCACCTCATCGCTCACGGGGAGGGTCTCTTCGTTCACTTCGATACACACCTTTGATTGTTTTGCCCACTCGTTGAGTACCGCCGCAACACCGCCGCGCGTAGCATCACGCATAGCGGTGATAGCAACACCCTCAGAGAGCAGTTTTTCGACCAATGGCCACAAAGAAGTACAATCGCTTTGCAAGGCAGAGCTAAACTCCATCCCCTCACGATTGGCAAAAATCGTGGCACCGTGCTTGCCTATTTGATTGGAAATAAGTATCGTATCGGAGGTACTGACACAGTTTGATGAAATTCCGCTTTTTTGAACGACACCAACTCCCGTTGTATTGATAAAAATTTTATCTACAGCCCCGCGAGGAACGACTTTCGTATCCCCGCACACGATCATCGCGCCGTTAATATCAAGCTCTTTTTTCATCGACCGGACGATTTTTTCCAAATCACTAACGGGAAATCCCTCTTCGACAATCACCGCACACGTCATGTAGGTAGGTTTTGCCCCCATCATCACCAAATCGTTGCACGTTCCGCAAATACTGAGTTTTCCGATGTCCCCGCCGTCAAAAAAGATGGGGCTGACAGTAAAACTATCGGTGGTAAACGCTAAGCGCCCTCCATCGATAATGGCGGCATCTTCGCTTTTTTCCAAAATCTCATTTTTAAAATGTTTGTAAAATATTTTAGAGATTAACTCCGCGTTTTCCTCTCCGCCATTGCCTTGTGCCAGTACAATATTTTTTGTCATAGTAAATTCCCGTATTTATAATAGGCGGCACACGCCCCCTCACTGCTGACCATACAGCTTCCCAACGGGGAACTCGGTTTACACGCCGTTCCAAATACGCTGCACTCCTGAGGTTTGGCAAATCCGCGCAAAATATCGCCGCAGATACAGAGTTTATGATCGTCTATCTCCTCATACGGAAGAACCTCTTTATACAGCACTTCGGCATCATACAGCGCAAATTCATCACGAAGTTTCAAACCGCTGTTGGGGACATTTCCCATCCCCCGCCATTTGAACAAATCGACTTTCTCGAAATAATGTTCGATTAGAGCTTGCGCTTTGAGATTCCCCTCATGGGTGACGAGCCGTTTGTATTGGATTTCCAAATCGCTTCGCCCCTCATTGAACTGCTTGATTATCATGTAAATCGCTTCCATCACATCGACCGGTTCAAATCCTGAAACAACAACAGGAATGCCATAGTGCTTTGGAAAAATTTCATAAATTTTTGATCCGCTGATGACACTCACATGGGCAGGCCCGATAAAGGCATCGATACGGTGGTCATAGCTGTTAACATGTTCGTCCCGGCTGTCGATCAGCTCTTTCATCACTTCGGGAACGGTGACGTGATTGATATGAAAAAAGATATTTTTGATCCCGCGCTTGATCACGACATCCAGCAGTGCCGCGCTCATCGGAGTGGTCGTCTCAAACCCGATCGCAAAGAAAATAATCTTTTTATCGGGATTTTCTTCGGCTATTTTGAGCGCATCCATCGGAGAATAAACGAAGCGTACATCAGCCCCCTTGGCGCGTGCATCTTGGAGAGAACCGTGACTTCCCGGAACTTTAATCATATCCCCCAGCGTGAGTAAAATGAGATCACTTTGCTGTGAAAGAGCATACGCATGATCGACCCGTTCTTTGGGCATAATGCACACCGGACATCCGGGACCATGGATAAAATTGATCGTTGAAGGTAATAGCTGAGCTAAACCATACTTCATAATCGTATGGGTATGTCCGCCACACACTTCCATGATATTGACGGTACGATTAAGTTTCTCCGCCTCTCTTGCGATCAGTTTTTGAAAACTTTTGATGACATCGGGGTTACGAAAACCGTCATACAAATCTTTAAGTTGCAGTGAGCTCATACCGCTTCTCGATTGGGGCAGTTGTCATCTTCTAGAACCAACGCTCGACGCTCTTCTTCATCCAATGCTTCAAGAATCTCCTGATACACCCGTAACGACTCCATCGCATCTTCTTCATCGATTTTGTTCATAATAAAACCGATATGCAAAAGGACATAATCCCCAATGACCACCGACCCCTCTTCCATCAGCTCCAAGCTGGCAGTTCGCTGCACTCCCATCGTATCGACGGTCGCGATGTTGTACTCCGTGTCAATTTTGACGACTTTTGACGGTATGGATAAACACATTGTTACGCTCTCATCTTTCGTTTAAATTCAATCCAATCGATCACTCTTTGAATGGAGACTTCATTGTTGATATTGACCTCTAAAATATCGACACCCGGTTTGATTTTTCGCGCTTCAGCGCGTTCTCTCTCCATATCGTATTTAAAATAAGGGAGCAAATCGGTTTTCGTAAAAAGGATCAAATCGGCTTGACGGAACATCACCGGATATTTGGCGATTTTATCTTCCCCCTCCGGGATAGAGACCAGCACAATATTCAGATGCGACCCCACATCATAACTCGCCGGACAGACAAGATTGCCGACATTTTCGATAAAACAAACATCCAAATCGGCAATCGGCAAATCATGCAGCCCTTTATGCACCATAAACGCATCCAAATGGCACGCACTACCCGTCTGAATCTGCACCGCAGAAATTCCGACGGCTTTCAAACGATCCGCATCACGCGACGTCTCCAAATCCCCTTCGATGACGGCAAATTTAAACGGGGCTTTTCCTGCCATTGCTTCTAACAACGCCGTTTTTCCGCTTCCCGGAGAGCTCATCAGATTAATCGCCAAGACCCCGTACTCATTAAAATGCTCACGATTATGGTGCGCTTCTTGGTCATTTTTATCCAAAATCTTTTTAATCACCGCAATCGTTTTGGTGTCGTTGAGCTGTGGATTATGGTGCAATGTCTCATGTGCCGTATGGTGGTTGTGAGAGTGATGGTCTCCATGATCGTGGTGGTGATTATGATCCGTAATTGAACATCCGCAGTCTTTACACATTTAAAATCTCCTAATTTAAGCTAATAGCATATTCCCGCCCACAAGGACAGAAATGATTCCCACCGTAGCAAATACACGGCGGACATTTTTTATGGTCGTCAAAATATCTTTATTGATCCACAAAATAACCAGACCAAAGGCAAAAAAGACCACCATAACTCCCGCGATAAACGCCAAAATCATTGTGAAATCAACCGCTTGACCATGGAGAACTCCCAGCGTTACCAACATACCACGAACACCGCCAATCCCCATCAAAATACCCACACTAAATGCGGATGTCGTAGACGATTCATGTTTGTGCTCATCTCCAAACCAAATATGTACGTGTTTTTTGTTCTCATGAATATGAGAGTGTAAATGGATTTTATTGGCATAGACCATGTAAAGCAAATAAACTCCAATGGAAAGAATCACACTGGATGCGATAATATCTCCGTACGCCAAAACCTCTTCAGAAATAACGGTATACTGTAATATTTTTGCAAAACCAAAAAGCATTATCCCATGACCCACAGCAAAGGCACTGACAGTCATAAAAGTTTTCTTTGCATTTTTACCAATCGAAAAGTCGGCAATAGCCGTCAAATGGTCAGGTCCAAACGCATGCAATATTCCATACCAAAAAATTACGATTAAACCCAATTCCATAGTATCCCCACTTATTATGAATAATCATTCAGATAAAAGATTATAGAACAATAGAATAAAAAGAATATAAAACAATTACGTTCTTATAAGGTTTTAGGACTTATTTTGTTTTTTGTGCAAAAGGGATAATAATCATAATGCGTTATATCAAACGCGATACCAAGATTTTACCATTCATTCAAAAATCTTATGGCTATTTTTTGAAATCAAAACGAAAATACGGTACACTTCACATATCTATAAGTAATCACAAAGTTATCAAATGAATAGTACCCTTAGCCTTGCGCGACAACCCATCATGAATCGTGACGAACAAATAGTCGGATATGAGTTCTTCTATCGCGACGAAGAGGGACAATGCAGCATTGATGATCCAAGGCACGCAACGAGCTCCGTACTGGTCAATCTTCTTAATCAAATCGGAACGGCTGCGAGCTTTGGAGACTCACTCGCATTTATCAACACCGATGGGCCACTGCTTCTAACCGATATTATCCGTTCCCTACCCAAAGAAAAGTTTATTTTTGAACTTTCAGAAACCATGAAACATACGGCCCAAATTCATGATGCCATCCGCTATTATCACTCTCTTGGGTATCAATTTGCACTCGATAACGCTTCCTTTCATCCGCACTATATTGAAGATTTTGGTCCTCTTTTTGCTTGTATCTCTTTTGCCAAATTTGATGTCAACCAAACCGATATTGAACAGCTGCACTTTTTCCCAAACCCGTTTGGACAGATAAAACTTATCGCCCAGCGAATCGAATTCCATGAACTTTTTGAAGCATACAGAGTATTAGGATTTAAGTATTTCCAAGGTTTTTATTTTGCCAAATCACACCTCATCACCCACCCTCGCATTGACCCAAAAAACAGTGATGTTCTCTCCTTGTTTTCACTCCTGCAAAATGATGCCTCACTCGAACAAATCTATACCTCATTCAAACGCCAAAGCGCCCTCTCTCTCCAGCTTATTCAATTTCTAAACTCCACACAGCCTGAATACACCTATCAAGCCAGCTCAATCAAAGAGATGATAGAGAGAATGGGGAAAAATGCTCTGATGCAATGGCTTTTACTTATTATTTATTCCAAATCAGGGACAAGCGCAACCAGTATGATCAACAGCTACACCCTTTTTACGCAAAAACGGGTTGATCTAGTCTTAAAACTACTCTCCTATGCTTCCCCAAATCCCACGGAAGCTCTCATCGAAAATGCCCGCTTGATTGCCTTATATTCTTTACTTGAGAGGCGTATGCACCTTCCCATAGAGCAAATTGTCCGCTCACTTAACCCCAACGATGAAGTCAAAGATGCCCTTTTAGTTCACGCAGGGCTGTTGGGAAGAGTCTACAGTGCAGCATTGAAACTTGAAAATAACGACATCATCACCGCCTCTTTACTGCTGAAATCCTACGGAGTAACCCCAGAGCTTTTGGAAATATCGATTTTAGATAATAAGAGCTGACAAAAGTAAAAATGCTAAATATATTTTAGAGTATGGTTTTAAAAGGTATTTTTGATTGGTTTTGAAGTGGATTAAAGTGTAAGATGGTGTCAGAGGGGGGACTCGAACCCCCGACCCCCGGCTTATGAGACCAGTGCTCTAACCAGCTGAGCTACCCTGACATCTTGTGTGTAGAATTGAATAAGGGTGGAATTATAGTAACTCATTACTTATTATTAGCTAAAAGTAATAATATTTTTAAATTACATTTTTTGGCTAAATAGTATTGAGTCAATAGGACTAAAGGTGTTGACTATTAATCCAAACTCGTGTACAATCCCGTCATAAAATACAAAAGGAAAAACAATGAATTTTCAACCCCTTGGAAAACGTGTATTGGTTCAACGTCTTGAAGAAGCAACGACAACCGCATCAGGTATCATTATTCCTGACAATGCAAAAGAAAAACCTTCTCAAGGGACCGTTATGGCGATCAGCGATAAGGTAACGACAGTAGAAGTAGGCAATGTTGTTGTTTTCGGTAAATATTCAGGGACAGAGTTAACTCTTGAGGGAAAAACCTATTTGGTCATCGCAACTAGCGATTTACTCGGAATCGTAAAATAATTTAATCACTTAAGGAAACCATTATGGCAAAAGAAATTCACTATTCAGATGATGCACGCAATAAGTTAGCCGCAGGGGTACAAAAACTCACGGATGCGGTCAAAGTAACCATGGGACCGCGCGGTCGCAATGTTCTTATCCAAAAAAGCTACGGTGCCCCAATGATCACCAAAGACGGTGTATCGGTTGCAAAAGAAGTAGAGCTCAAAGATCCACTGGAAAACATGGGAGCACAACTGGTAAAAGAGGTTGCATCTAATACAGCGGATGAAGCAGGTGACGGTACGACAACGGCAACGATCCTTGCAAATGCTATTTTTAAAGAGGGTCTTCGTAATATCACAGCAGGGGCTAATCCGATCGAAGTCAAACGCGGTATGGACAAAGCAACCGAAGCCATTTTGGCAGAACTAAAAGCCGCTTCACGTGTTATTAACGATAAAAAAGAGATTGCACAAGTTGCCACGATTTCAGCTAACTCCGATGAGCGTATCGGTGCGATGATCGCCGAAGCAATGGACAAAGTAGGTCGTGACGGTGTTATCACGGTTGAAGAAGCAAAGGGGATCAATGATGAGCTTGACGTCGTTGAGGGGATGCAGTTTGACCGTGGTTACCTCAGCCCGTATTTCATTAACAACAGCGAAAAAATGACCGTTGAACTGGATCACCCATTTATCCTTTTGTTTGACCAAAAAATCTCTAATCTTAAAGATTTGCTCCCCGTATTAGAGCAAGTACAGAAAAGCTCACGCCCTCTTCTTATTATCGCAGAAGATGTAGACGGTGAAGCGTTAGCAACCCTTGTGGTTAACAAACTTCGCGGCGTATTGAACATCACGGCAGTAAAAGCTCCGGGATTTGGTGATCGTCGCAAAGCAATGCTTCAAGATATCGCCGTTCTTACGCGTGCACAGCTTATCTCTGAAGAAATTGGACGAACACTCGACAGTGCAACCGTTGCCGATTTGGGGCAAGCGTCACGTGTCGTTATCAGTAAGGATAACACCACTATCGTCAACGGTGCTGGCGACAAAGAAGCGGTGAACTCACGCATCAAAGAGATTCGTACTCAAATCGAAACGACTACAAGTGAATACGATAAAGAAAAACTCCAAGAGCGTCTCGCGAAACTCTCCGGCGGTGTTGCCGTTATCAAAGTAGGCGCAGCAACCGAAACCGAAATGAAAGAGAAAAAAGACCGCGTTGACGATGCTCTCTCTGCAACCAAAGCAGCAGTTGAAGAAGGTATCGTTATCGGCGGCGGTGCAGCACTCATCCGTGCAGCAGCAAAAGTGAAACACGATCTTAGCGGTGATCAAAAAATCGGATGGGAAATCATCCTCCGCGCAATCACAGCACCGGTCAAACAAATCGCTGAAAATGCAGGATATGATGCAGGCGTTGTCGTCAATACCATCGTATCAGCGACCAACGAAAACATCGGATTTAATGCAGCTACGGGCGAATACGTTGATATGTTTGAAGCAGGAATCATCGATCCTCTCAAAGTAGAACGTGTAGCGCTCACCAATGCAACCTCAGTATCAAGCATGCTTCTCACAACAGAAGCAACTATTCATGAAATCAAAGACGATAAAGCTGGTGGAATGCCGGATATGGGTGGAATGGGCGGTATGCCTGGGATGATGTAATTCTCCCTTCTATAACTGCTGGGGCTCTCATTTTTTGAGCCCCCAATCTTCTTTTAATTTCTTTTTTTACCTCAGCACTCTCTTCTCACAAAAATATTGATATAAGTCAAGGCTTTAATCTTCAAGCTCTATTATACTAGCATGGTTAATATCCAAACGTAATCTATATTCTTAAGGAGCGCAATAGTGCGAGTACTGTTCATTTTAACCCTCTTGGTGGGTACTATATATGCCAAGTCTCTATTTAGCAATAATAATCAAGCGGATAACAGTCGATATGTTAACGCCTTAAAAGAGTTAGTCATAGCAACACAAAAGACAAGAGGTTCAACCAACGCTTATCTCAACGGTAATACGGCGACATTACTGCTTATGTACACCTACCGAGATGATATGAAAACAGCAATCGGAACGATGGAGTCGTTACCATTGGCTTCAGATCCTGTTATCAATAAAAGATCAACCGATATTAGCAATGCCCTTATTGACCTTAACCGCAAAGCGGTTAAACTTAAACCCACGGAAGCATTTGAACACTATACAGGATTAATAGAAAAACTTTTAATGCTTGCTCAAAGTGTCAGTAAGCATGGCTCAAAAGATTTAAGCCCTTTTGGACAAAATAGCACAAACATAATGATGGAAGATATTTTGCCATTAACTGAGTATATTGGGCAATTAAGAGGTCTTGGATCGGGTATTATTGCCAAAGGAACCATCAACGAGGAAGAGAAGATGAAAGTATTGGCCGTCATCGTTGCCACAAATAAACTCTCATCCAAGTTTCAAACAGACATGACAAAGATTATTTCTCAACACAAAGAGCAATACCCTGCTAATACAAATACTAAATTAGATCAAATTAAAGTGTCTATTCAAAAATATACCGATTTAGTAAAAACAAAAGTTTTAACACCCAATGAGAATGCAACCGATTCAGATCCATATTTTAAAAATGGTACCCAAGTTATTGATATGCTTGTTGATAATTTTGATCTCAATAATAAAGCTATTTTAAATGACTCAAAAGGGTGGTTGTAACTATTATTATTTTAGTATACACTGTTAGAAGAGTTTAATAGGTTTCTATCACCTCTTCATACGATCGTATTACTAAAGGAATATTATGACCCCTATTATTGGAGATATTATTGGGATAACGGGTGTTTTCATCATTGTTATTGCCTATATCTTGATGCAAATCGATCGGATGCACCCCAAAGGCTTTTGGTTCTCGCTTCTCAATACGATAGGAGCGGTATTTATCCTCATCTCCCTTTTCTATGCCTGGAATCTTGCTTCGTTTATCATGGAAGTAATCTGGCTTAGCCTCAGTCTTTATGGAACCATTAAAGGATATAAAAAATGGGGGATTAAAGCCCCTTAAATGTCATTAAGCTCTCTGTTCTCCCAAAGAGAGTGGGCAAATGCAATGCTAATAAGCCCGATCCCTATCGTCCCTGTCACCATTTCACTGACATGTGTCGTAATTTTAAGTAACATAATGATTGCTAGAATTCCAATCGCATAATGCGCACCATGTTCAAGATAGCGAAATTGTGACAAAATTTTATGTTGAACAAAATAAAGAGTAATGCTTCGGACAAACATTGCACCAACTCCAAGCCCGATCATGATAATAAAGATATTACTTGTCAATGCAAAAGCCCCGATAACACCGTCAAAACTGAAACTGGCATCAAGTACTTCAAGATAAATAAATCCGGCGATTCCACTCTTAACCGTATCAGAGGATAAAAAATGATCCAGCATTCCCAGTAATGAATGCAACAATACGCCATACATAAACGCCAATACCACGCCAAAATCCTGTGTGACATGTCCCAGACCGATTCCGACTATAATTGCAGTGATAAGCTCGATATTGGCTACCCCTGAAAATTGCTTCATTGCTTTGGAACCTTCTACAAAAGTGACCCATTTGACATCATGATCACCGAAGAAAAAGTCCAAAAAGACCATCAGTAAAAATGCTCCCCCAAACGCAAAAATGGTCGATTCTGCACCTTTTAGCGCCTTTTCATACTCTGCCGGCTGATTCATCGCAACATGCAAGGTTTCAAATAATCCCATACCCGTCACAATAGCAACAATAGCAAGAGGGAAAAGAAGCCGCATACCAAAAACGGCAATAGGGATACCAAAGAGAATAAAACGCTTCTGCCAAATCGGGTCCATGGTCTCAAGAACTTTGGCATTGACAACAGCATTATCAAACGATAATGATACTTCCAAAATAATGAGTAAAAAAGTGATGTAGATAGCAGTGAGCCCACCAAGATAAAAGGCCGCAATCAAGCCAAGCGCCATAATCACGAAAGAAGAGTAAAAGTAGCGCATTGCCCACCCTAGAATAAAGATGCGCTATTATAGACAATTTAGCCTATAAACCCATCATCAGTGACCTCTAAATCCGAAGTGCTTCCCTAATTTTTCTTTTTTTGTACGCAAAAATAATTTTACATTTACATACGATTTTAAATGTTTTTGAGGTGGAACAAAGCCTGTTAATCTTTTGGCTTTTTCTTTTAGGTAAGGGGAAAAGCTGGCATAGATACTTTTGCACTTCTCATACGGCGATTCATTCACCGAAATGGATAAAAAAATCTCTTCCAATGCTGCACGTTCTCGCTCACTTAGACAACTCATCTTCTACCCTTTAGTTTATTAATCTTTCGTACCACGCGAAGTATCTCATCGTCTTCCAACATCCCTAACATCTCCAAAACGGCCACAGCAGCTTGCGGTTTTGCATTTCCTAACCGCCAGTCTTGATAGGTGCGCATGGAAATACCCAAAGTGGCTGCCATCTCTTTTTGCGATATTTTTTTCCCATTACGCTGCGCCTCAAGAGCATTATGTAAGAGATTAAAAAGATCGTTTGTTTCCATTTGAATAGTATACGTTTTATTGTATTAAATAAGCATTAAATATCTCTTTAAATACTTAATAATTATTATTAGATGCATTATATATGTATTTACTAACGTTTAAACTATTTTTATCTCTATCTTAATGTAGTCTTTATACTTTATTAATTATGTTTTATACGGTTTTACGTATTTATTTTATAAAAAAATAATAGTAAAATTAAAAAAATTATGCTAAAAAATAGAGGAAGTTATGCGAGTGCGTTATGCCATTGAACGAGAGAAAGACGAAAGCCTTTTTGTACGGGGAGAACTTCGTGTGAAAAATAGGGATTACTTAAAAATACAACCATATCCCCTGCTTCTGGACGCAAAGTAATCGTATTGCCATACTCATCGCATAAGTAGTTAAAAAGAAGCTCTCCACCACTAAAATGGTCGATGTCAGTGGGATGTGGCGTGTAGGAAGTGGTAAACAATACGGTCGTGAGTTTGCGCTCAGGGGCAACGGTGCGAAAACCGACTGTTACCCCATCCAAATCACGTAATTCACTCGCATCATCACTGTGTCTAAGATAGAAACTTCCGCTCTCATACCCCAACACTTGTACATCCGTAGAGCTTGAAAGTGAGAGGGCAAAAAATTCTTCTATCTGTGCTTTAACAGCTGTATATCGGCTGTCATAAATTTTACGATGTTCACTGGAAAGAGAATGTATGTCGGTTTTACGAATGGCGGTGTCAAGCGCTTTACCTCGAAGTTCTGCTCTTACTGATTCCTTATCTTGTAGTGCCGCTTGTGTAATAGCTCGACATTCATCAGGAGTCAATACCCCTTCGATGACCATATAAGGGAAATCATGATAAGGATTGGGGAGGCGTTTGGTTGGAATATCCATGTTCAGCAATTCATCACGGGCGTAAACGTAGTTGCTGATTTGGTGCATGACTATTTTTGTTTATCCGTGACGATATAGAGCTGTTCATGTCCAAGACGCTTGAGAACATCCATCACACCGACGAAGTTTTGAAATGCTGCCTCTTTGTCACTGTAAAGGACAACACTCATCTCTTTTCCGCCCTGAGTAACTTTTTGCTCAAACTCTTCCAAGCTTACTTGAGTCTTTTCATCTACCCATAGTGTGCCGTCTTTTTTAATGGTGAGTTTCATCTCTTGGGGTTTATGCTCACTTGCTGCTGTCGAAGCTTCAGGCAAATCGACGGGGATAAGTCCTGTTTTGATAAAGGTTGCCGTCGTCAATACCATCACAAGCAATACGAGCATAATATCAATGAAGGGAATGACATTAATGGAGTCGATTCGTTTCATTTTCATGGTGTTACCCTTGTTTTTTCTGAGAATTTATTTCCCACATGGTCAAAAGCCGTTCCATTTTACGAAGCAAAATATTATAAAAAATGATGGCAGGGATCGCGACAACAAGACCCATTGCCGTCGCTTTTAGTGCCAATGCAAGACCTGTCATGATTTTTTTCGGATCAACAGCACCCACATCTCCCAAAGAATAAAAGGTAATCATAATCCCCAACACAGTTCCGAGCAATCCAACATAAGGGGCATTTGAGCCAATCGTTGCAATCGTAGAGACATTATCTCCCAAATCAAGTTCCAGCTCCTCTTTGTTCTCATACTCCTCAATACGGATTGAACCATAACTCATCAGTCGCTCAATAAATAGCGTCAGTGACGCGATACTCATCAGTACCAAAATACCAATAATCCCATAATCCACTGCCATATGCGCAAATTCCAACATGCTGCTATTTTCCATTTTTACCCCTATTAAATTCTAATGTAATGCACGTTCCCTCGCCTAGACGCGAGTGAACATTCAAAGCAATGGCGTACCGATCACAGTATTTCTTTACCAGCCCAAGCCCGATACCGTATCCCGCCATTGTCTTGTCACTTTGATAATATCGATCAAATATCCGCATGAGCGTCACCTCATCCATTCCTAATCCTGCATCACAAACACGCAACGTATTCTTCGTTAATGTGATGGTAATTTTTGGGATTCCAGATGAGTATTTCACCCCGTTATCAACCAAATTATCAATCACTTTTGCCAAACCGATTCGGTCAAGCTCCACCTCAATAGGCTCACACTCACGTTGCCAGACAGCAGAGGGATAAAGTCCGCTTAAAAAAGAGACCCTCTCTTCAATCAATTCACAAAGGCTAAAGCACTCTATAACTTCTCTCTCCATTTGTTTTTTGATCAAATAATCGAGCTCATTATACCGTTCTTTTAACATCTTCGTAGCCAATTCAATCCGCTCAAGCCGTTTTTGGCTCTTTTCATCTTCATGTGTTTTTCGTAACATTGCTATGTTGGCGGTGATGGTATTGATGGGGAGATTGAGTTCATGGAGAGTCTCTTTGGAAAAACGATCGAGATGGTAAAAGTGCTCTTTGAGCGGTTCAATCGCTATTTTGGAGAGAAGTTTTCCCAATCCAATCGACCCTACTAAAACACCCAATGCAATCACCCCCCATTGATTCACGTGGGCAATTTCATGCAATGCATAAATAACCGCAATAATAACGGCTACACCCATCACAAACAGTGCAATAAGGGCAATTTCTACGTTACGGAACAAACTAAGCTATCTTTTCATTCATCTATTTTTCTCTTCCCTGCCAATAAAATGGCTTACGATGCAAATGGGCGATGGCAATAATAATGATTTCATCCGATGCTATATGATAGATTATTCCAAAAGGGAAGCGACTCACCAGAGCACGCCTTGTTCTTGCCGAAAGAGGTTGCCATGCTTGCGGAAAATGAGAAATTCGCTCTTGTGTTTTTCGTATTGCCCCTACGAATATTCCGCCCAAACCTGCTTGCTGTTGCTCATAATAAAGATACGCTTCGTCAAGCTCTGCTTGTGCTTGGGGAACAAAGAAAACGCTATAAGCCATAGCGCTCAAAAACCTTCTCAGACGAGATCAAAGCCTCTGCGTTCTCTTTATAAAAGTCTACTCTCTTTTCAGCTTCATCCGCCCATGCTTGATCTATATCATTATCAGGAGAATCAATACTTTTGAGTAAAATATCTACAATATCTGCCCTTTCCAATATTGAAAGATGTAACGCTTCTTCGATAATTTGTTTTTGAAGATTTGACATTATCTAACCTCTCTTTTTTTAATTATAGCAAAAAAGCCATTTATAATTTACGGAACAAGCCGATACCCCATTCCCCGTACATTAAGAATCCGCTCATTTCCAATCTCTTGCTTGAGTCGGTTGATGTAGACGCGAATTGCCCCTTCACTGATAGATTCGGATGCACTCCATAACGCATCCATCATCATCTCTTTGGTGACAATCTCTCCAACATTTTGGATAAGCAATGCCATTAGCTGATACTCTTTGGGAGAAAAAACAATCTCACGCCCTTCTAAAAAAATACATTTATGGTACGTATCCAAACACAATTCCCCGACACAATGACGCTGACTCACTCCGCCTCTGCGACGTAAAAGTGCATGAATTCTCAAAAGAAGTTCATCGGTATCAAACGGTTTTTTCAGATAATCATCCGCACCGTTTTCATACGCTTCACGCAAAATAGACGCATCTTTATGGGACGTTAAATAAATAGCGGGCGTTTCATCATCCGAACCTCGAAGTTCTTTGAGCAAGGAGAGACCATCAATCAAGGGGACATTAATATCAAGGAGATAGAGGTCGTATCGAGTGTTGAAGGTAGCATTCAGAGCTTCTTGACCATTTCGGCAAAACTGCACCTCAAATCCCTCCTCTTCGAGAAAATCTTGGATCGATTCCCCAAAAAGAAGATCATCTTCAAGAAGGAGAAGTTTAATCGACACGCTCAATCGACCATGTTAAGGTTTCTCCTGCTCTCATGGGCACGACCTCGCCGTACATTTCAGGAACAACAAAATCCCTTTTAGAGAGGACAACTTCTTTGTATTCAGCACAGATTCCATAAATTCTCTGTGCGTTATCACTAATAAAGGCTTGTAGATTATCCAGCTTATTGTGTGCCTCAAAAATCTCACACAGCAGTTGCAACGCAATCGGAGCAGTAAAGACCCCTGCCCCGCATCCACAGGACTCTTTCGCTGATTTTGGATGTGGTGCGGAATCGGAGCCGAACATCACTTTGGGATGAGCTTCAAGGGCTACTTTAAGAAGTGCCGCGCGATCTTCCGGGCGTTTGGCAATGGGTTTGCAAAAGAGATGAGGACGCAACATCCCCCCTGCCACATCATCGAGAGTAATCATCAAATGGTGTACCGTAATCGTTGCATACAAATTTTCATAGCGATCCAGCATTTCTACTGCTGCACGTGTCGTAATGTGCTCCATCACGATTTTGAGTTTCGGGAAGTTTATGGCAAGCTTCTCATACACACTCATAAATTCCGCTTCGCGATCCATCACAAATCCATTTGTCTCTCCATGAACCGAGAGGACGATACCCAAATCGCTCATTGCCTCAAGTGTTGCACGCATCGGCTCGATGTCGAAGCTTACAACGCCTCCCTCAGAGTTCGTTGTTGCACCGCTGGGGTAGATTTTGATCGCCGTGATATGGTCTTGGACACTCTCCAAAAACTCACGGCTGTAATTTTGGTAAAAGAGGGTCATATAGGGTTCAAAATCATCCGATTCCATTGCCAGTTTGATACGATGACGATACGCTTTTACCGCTTCAAGCGTTGTTACGGGAGGGACAAGATTGGGCATCACCAATGCACCGCTAAAAGTATACGAAGTGAGAGGTGCTACGATATTGAGCATATCACCATCCCGCAGATGAACGTGCATATCCAATGGCATTGTGAGGGTTAATGTTTGCATTTTTTAGACCTTGAGTTGATTTTGTGCTTCTTGAATCAGAGCATTCAGTGCATTTTCATAGTGTACGGCTTCAGCTTCTTCGGTGGATTCAAAACGGGTCACAAGAACGGGAGTCGTATTGCTCGCTCGAACCAATCCCCATCCTTTGTCAAAAATCACCCGCACCCCATCCACTTCGATAATTTCACGAATAGCAGGAAAATCAGCCGGTGGATTTTTTAGTAGTTCTTTGAGCTTATCAATAAGGGCGAATTTTTCGTGCTCCGTCGTTTTGACTTTAATCTCTTCGGTAGAAAATACTTTCGGAAGTTTCGCAATTTCAGCGTCTAAATCAACTCCTTCATGCACCAATTCTAGCATCCGGAGTGTGGCATAAATCGCATCATCGTAACCGAAATAACGATCGGCAAAAAAGACATGCCCGCTCACTTCACACGCCAAATCCGCATGTAGCTCTTTCATTTTGACTTTGAGATTTGAGTGCCCTGTTTTGTACATGACAGCCGTTGCACCGCGTTCACGTAATGTATCATACATCACTTGCGAACATTTCACCTCACCGATAACGATAGGATTTTTCATCTTCAGCGCAAACAACAGCGCCATCATGTCGCCTTTGATATTGTTTTTGTGGGTCAATACCGCAATACGGTCACTGTCACCATCATACGCAAACGCAATATCGCCACGCTGCGCTAAAACTTTCTTAATATCATGAAGATTATGTTCTTCACTAGGGTCAGGGTGATGGTTGGGAAATGTTCCATCCGGATCGACGTAAATACCAAAGGTATCGAGTTCCAATGCGCTAAAAATGTCCACCAAGCCAAGTCCAGCCACACCGTTACCGCAGTCGTATACAATACGCTCTTTCATCCCACGCAGATGTGAAAACTCTTTAATCATATAGGCTTTATAACGACTCAAAGCATCAATTTCTATAACGTCACGAGGTGTTTTGAGAGGGAAAGGAAGGATGTCGATCGTACGCCCAATGGCATAAATCGATTCACCGAAAAAAGGAAGTTTATTGATGGTAATTTTAAAACCGTTGTATTCACTGGGATTATGAGAACCGGTAATCATCACCGAAGCACACGCAGTGACACCGTTGAATTCTTGATAATTGCAAAAATAATTGACCGGAGTGGGAACCATCCCCATCCCCAAAACTTTCATCCCGCCGGCATTGAGCCCTGCCGTGAGATATTCAAACAAAATGGGGGAGTGTGAACGAGCATCATAACCAACCGCAACATACTCGCCGTAAGAGCGCATCTCATCCGCAAGTGCGTATCCCAAACGGGTAATAGTCTCTTCGTTGAGTTCTTCTTCAAAAATTCCTCGAATGTCATATTCACGATAAATGCTCATAATTTCCCTTTTAAACTCATAGTAGGAAAATTATATCGTGTGATTACTAAATCGCCCTTTTAAACTCAGGATACGCCTCAAGTCCACATTCACTGACATCGAGTCCCTGCTGCTGTTCCTCATCGGTTGCACGGAAAGGAAACACTTTATTGATGAGATAGATAATGACAAATGAGACGGTAAAGACGAAAACCGCAATCTCTGCCACCCCTTTGAGTTGATTCAACAAGGTGATATTTTTCGCCGCATCACTTGCAAAAATTCCTACTGCAAGTGTTCCCCAAATACCATTTACGAGGTGAACTGACAACGCCCCAACAGGATCATCAATACGCACTTTATCGAACAATGGAATCGCAAGAACAACCAAAAGACCGCCGATAAACCCTACCGCCAACGCATCATAAAGGGTAAACAAATGAGCCCCTGCGGTGACTGCCACCAATCCGCCAAGCGCACCGTTGAGAATCATCGTAATATCAAACAGTTTGTAGCGGACATAGATCAAAATTCCTGCCGAAATCGCCCCTGCAAGACCGGCAACATTGGTATTGAAAATCGTCAGAGCAACGCTGTCTGCCAGCTCTTTGGTCGAAATACCGCCAACAGAACCGCCGTTAAATCCAAACCATCCGATCCACAGCAACATTGCACCCAAAACGACTAAGGGGATATTCGATGCAGGGATCACGCGCATTTGATCGTGTACATATCGACCCTTACGTGAACCGATGACCAAAATCGCTGCAAGTAACGCCCATCCACCCGTGGAGTGAATCACCGTAGAACCTGCCAAATCGACCATATTCAAATCAAAAATTGTATCTTTGATCCAGTCACTTCCCCAGCTGATATTAACTGCTGTCGGATAGATGAAGGCACCCATCACAATCGTAAAAATCGTAAGAGGGAAAAGTTTTGCCCGCTCACCGACCCCGCCGCTCATAATGTTAATCGCTTTACCGACAAATGCCATTTGGAACATAAAAAATGCCCATTTGCTCATCGTAGCACTTTGCAATTCACCAAAAGCCAGCGCATAGCCGACCAAAATAAATGCCATAGATGCCACGGCATAAATCATCACGTTGACCGTCAAAACGCTGGAGACGTTTTTAGTCCGAACCAAACCTGCTTCGAGCATCGCGAAACCGGGAACCATCAAAATAATAAGGGTAATAGAGAAAAGGGCGAAAAGGGTATCAATAACGTACGCAGTATCCATGCAACACCTTTGATTTGAGATAAAGGTGTACATTATATATCCAATCGGAAAGATTGGAGAAGAAAAACTGATTAAAATTTAATCAATCTTGTCATTCCCGACCTGATCGAGGATCTATCTTTTACATTTAAGAGCACTGGATTCCCAATCAAGTTGGGAATGACGGTATTATTAAATAGCCTCTATATCCGTCTCACCCGTACGGATACGGATGATTTGATTGATGTCGCTTACGAAGATTTTACCATCTCCGATTTTACCTGTACGGGCTGCTTCAACAACAGTATTGACCACTTGATCCACCATTGCGTCATCTACAACCATTTCCATTTTGATTTTCGGAAGAAAATCAACTACATACTCAGCACCGCGATACAATTCGCTGTGCCCTTTTTGACGACCGTACCCTTTTACTTCACTGACCGTCATACCGGTGATACCGATTTCAGCAAGAGCATCTTTTACGTCTTCAAGTTTAAATGGTTTAATAACCGCTTCAATTTTTTTCATTTCAATTCCTTCTTATAGGTTAAAGCCACGTTCACCGTGTACTGACTCATCAAGACCCATGCTCTCTTCTTCATCATTAACACGTGATCCGCCTGTAATTGCCATCGCGATATAATACACTACAACCGTTCCAATCAAGGTAAATGCACCAACAATTGCAACCGATTCAAGCTGCACCATAATTTGTCCCAGTCGATCACCTGACGCTTTAAGCGGACCGTCCCATAATAATGCTTTATCATTTACTGCGAAGATACCTGTCGCAATCGCACCCCAAAGACCCGCAAGGAAGTGAACCCCAAATGCATCCAATGAATCATCATAACCCAACTTTTTCTTCATCAACATGACACCGAAGAATGCGATTATCGCACCGATGATACCGATAATGAAAGCACCTTGAACCAAAACAAAACCCGCTGCCGGAGTAATCGCAACCAGTCCTGCAATAGCACCTGTAGCTGCACCAAGTAATGTCACTTTTTTGAAGACAACATATTCCAATGCAATCCACGTAATAGTTGCAATAGAAGCAGCAATGGTCGTAGTCAAATACGCAACACCAGCGATTGCATTAGCACCAAATGCTGATCCGCCGTTAAAACCGTACCAACCAAACCATAGCAATCCTGCACCCAAAGCAGTCAAAATAACACTTGCGGGCTTCATAGCCGTTTTTGGATAACCGGCACGTTTACCAACCAAAAGAGCCAATACCAAACCGGCCAAACCGCCGTTCATATGAACAACCGTACCCCCTGCGAAATCAAGAGCACCTTCGTTGAAAAGATAACCGCCACCCCACACCATGTGCGTAATCGGAGCATAAACAGCCAAAACCCAAATTGCAACAAAAACCATCCATGTCGAGAACTTAATACGTTCGATAACTGAACCTGATGCAATTGCAACGGTAATGGCCGCAAACGTCCCTTGAAACACAACAAATATATATTTAGGGTAAAGCTGACCCAAAGCAACATTCGTCAAATCGGTCCATGCAATACCGTTAAGCATCACATTGCCAAATCCGCCGATAACTTGATTCAATGGACCTTCCATTGTTCCAAACGCCAATGAATATCCGGCAATAATCCAAACGATAAAACCAACGGTAAATGCACCAAATACCATTGCATACGTATTGAGTACATTTTTTGCTCTCGTCATACCGCCGTAAAACAGGGCCAAGCCAACCGGTGTCATAAGCATTACTAATGCTGTTGACATCATCATCCATGCCGTATCGCCTGAATTTAGTACAGGTTCGACCACAGCAGCCACATCTTCTGCCAATGCCAGCATAGGCAAAAGTAATAATGATAAAATGAATTTCTTCATCTCTACTCCTTTAAATGTGTTATCAAAAACTCAACCACCATTCTACAGACAAAACAAAGCAGTTCTCTGTGAATAAGTGCTTAAAATTTAATCACCTTCTCCTCTTATAAAGATTAAGCCTCATTGAGCTATAATCGAAAACTTAATCTTCACTTTTTCGGGGACTGCATGAACGATTTGCTAGACAACAGCGAAATTCACGATATTAACATAGAAGACACACTCAAAAGTAGTTATCTTGACTATTCTATGAGTGTTATCATCGGACGGGCATTGCCGGATGTACGTGATGGACTCAAGCCCGTTCATAGACGTATTTTGTATGCGATGGACAAACTTAGCCTCTCAGCCGGTGCTAAATACAAAAAATCTGCCCGTATCGTCGGTGACGTTATCGGTCAATACCACCCGCACGGTGATACATCTGTTTATGATGCGCTTGTTCGTATGGCACAGCCGTTCGCAATGCGAATGCCACTTGTAGATGGTCAGGGGAACTTTGGTTCTGTCGATGGAGACAATGCAGCCGCCATGCGTTATACCGAAGCACGCATGACCCGCTACGCAGGAGAACTTCTCAAAGATCTCGAAAAAGATACGGTCAATATGGTAGAAAACTATGATGGCACAACCGTTGAGCCTGTCGTTCTTCCTGCACGTGTCCCCAATCTCCTTATTAATGGCTCCAGCGGTATCGCAGTAGGAATGGCGACTAATATTCCTCCCCATAATCCTAAAGAGGTTTTAAGCGCACTGGTCCATCTTATGGATAACCCTAACGCCTCACTCATCGAGATTATGCAGTTTATTAAAGCTCCTGACTTTCCTACTGGCGGAACGATTTACGGTAAAAAAGGTATTTTAGACGCCTACGAAACAGGTCGTGGACGTATCCGCGTACGTGCCAAAACTCATATCGAGAAAAAAGCCAATAAAGACGTTATCGTTATTGATGAACTTCCGTATCAAGTCAATAAAGCGCGTCTGATTGAAACCATCGCTGATTTAGTTAAAGATAAGTACATCGAGGGAATCAGCGAAATTCGTGACGAATCGGACCGTGAAGGAATTCGTGTCGTTATCGAGCTCAAACGTGATGCGATGAGCGAAATCGTCCTCAATAATCTTTACAAATCTACTAATATGGAAACAACCTTTGGAATTATTATGCTTTCGGTTTTCAACCAAGAGCCTCGTATTTTCTCACTCCTTGAAATGTTGGGTCATTTTGTTAATCACCGTAAAACCGTCATTATTCGTCGAACGATTTTTGACCTCGAAAAAGCAAAAGCCCGTGCCCATATTTTGGAAGGTTTGAAAAAAGCGCTTGATCACATCGAAGCGATTATCAAACTAATCCGTGCGAGTAAAGATGGCGAAAATGCTAAAAATGGACTGATTGAAGAGTTTGGTTTTTCCCCTATCCAAGCACAAGCGATTTTGGATATGCGTCTTCAACGTCTTACAGGTCTTGAGCGTGAAAAAATCGAAAATGAACTCAAAGAAATTTTGGCACATGTCGAATATTTAGAGAGTATTCTTCGCAGTGAAGAGGTACTCAAAGATATTATCAAAGGTGAATTTGTTGAACTCTTAGAGCAGTTCAATATTGACCGTGTCACTCAAATCGAAGACAATTACGACGACATCAATATCGAGGATTTGATTCCGAATGAGCCAATGGTTGTTACCATCTCTCACCGTGGCTACATCAAGCGTGTACCTCTCGTAGCGTACGAAAAACAGCGTCGCGGAGGAAAAGGCAAAATCGCCGTCACCACCTATGATGATGACTTTATTGAAAAATTCTTTACCTGTAATACCCACGATACCTTGATGTTTGTCACCGATCGTGGACAGCTCCACTGGCTCAAAGTGTACAAAATCCCTGAAGGATCTCGTACCGCAAAAGGTAAAGCGGTCGTCAATCTCATCAACCTCGAAGCCGATGAGAAAATCCGCTCAATCATCCCGACCAGTGATTTTGATGAGAATAAATCACTCGTATTCTTTACTCAAAACGGGGTAGTCAAACGTACTGCTCTCAATGAATTCTCAAACGTTCGAAGTAATGGGGTTCGTGCGATTGTTCTTGACGATGATGATGCTCTTATTACCGCATACATCGCAACCGAAGAGACAAAATACCTCTTTATCGTTACGAAATACGCCCAATGTATTAAATTTGAGATCGAAAAGACCCGTGACCAAGGACGAAGTACTCGCGGTGTCCGTGGTATTAAATTCAAAATTGAAGGCGACGTAGTTGTCGATGCCAACATCATCAAAAATGATGAACAAGAAATTTTGATGGTGAGTGAAAAAGGGATTGGGAAGCGTACAACAGCCGAAGAATACCGCCTTACCAATCGTGCAGGCACGGGCGTTATCGCAATGAAACTCAATGCTAAAACAGGAACTACGGTTGTTGGATGTCTCATGGTCGATGAAACCATGGATATGATGGCTCTGACCAAGAGCGGTAAAATGATTCGTGTTGATATGCAAACCATTGCGAAATCAGGACGTAATACCAGCGGTGTTTATATCATCAAAGGCGATGATGTCAAAAGTATTTCTCGTTGTCCGAAAAAAGAAGAAGACGAAGAGGATGAGGGCGAAGAAGGTGCAAGTGAAGAGGGAACGTTAATTTTGGAATAGTATTTGCTTAAGTCAGATACTATTTAGCCTATTAAAGGAACGTAACTATGAAATATTCAGCAGCTTTGGCATTTCTTCTAAGCGTATCTGCCTTGCAAACTGGTCTCTATGCCGCCAATGACGACGTAAAAGTTCGATGTGTCTACAGCGGAACAGATGGCAATTGTGTAGAACCATCTCTGGCTTCATCTCAACAGCTTGTCATCACCGTTTACGGTCAAGGAGTCGCTCCTAGCGTAACCGCATCCCCTGCACAAGCATACGCTCTGGCAAAACGTGCTGCACTTGCCGATGGATACCGTCAGATTGCAGAACGGATTAAAGGTGTCCATGTTGAAGGGCAAGACTCCGTCAAAAACATGATGCTTCAACGCTCAAGCGTTCGTACCTCGGTCGATGCAATGGTTCGTGGTGCCAATGTAATGGATACAACATTCAAAGACGGTTTATGCGAAGTCGAACTCGAAATCGTCCTCTCTTACTCACAGCTTTCCAAATAATCAGTGCGTGTACGCTGATGGGGGATGATTTCCTCATCGGTTATCGCATCACCACCCAAAATTCTGCCATTCACACTGAAAATCTCTCTGTATCCAAATCAATGACTCCCTGTGTTGGAGCAAAAAAAAACAGCCTCACACTCTCTCGTGAATCCAATGAACTTTTAGAAACTACTTTACGTCATAATGAAGAAGAATTTTTCACCTTCGTAACACACCAAAGCCTCCATTTGCAAAGTCATCAAGCTATTGGCGGACAAGTTCACAACTCCAGCGAAACCCTCACCCTTCCAACCCACTGCTATGCAGTCGAGTTTAATGATGACACTGCTACAATAACCTTATTACAATAAGGGATAGTGCCATTATGAAAATCGCCATCGTTGAAGACGATATTAATATGCGTAAATCACTCGAAATTGCCATGGCAGAGTATCCGTATTTTGAAGTACATACCTTTAAAAACCCCAAAGACGCCCTCAAAAAACTGGATGAATCGTTTGACCTGATCATCAGTGACATCAACATGCCGGGGATGGACGGTATTGAATTTGCCAAAGAACTGGCAGGAAAATATGAGATTATTTTTATTACGGGCAACGCAACCCTCTCACGTGCAATCGAATCGATTCAGCTAGGGGTCAAAGACTTCTTGCTCAAACCTTTCGAAATCGAAACACTCGTAGCTGCCATCGAACGAAGTGCTACCGTACAAAAAAAAGGTAAAAAAACTGCCCCCAAATGTACCCTTAAATCAGGCTCTTTTTTAGGAACCTCTCCTGCCCTTGAAAAACTCCTCACCTATATCGATAAAGCTGCACGGACGGATGCAAGCATTATCTTACTGGGTGAAAGCGGTGTAGGAAAAGAGGTGTTCGCCTGCCATATTCACGAAAAATCATCCCGTTTTGATAAACCTTTTATTGCCATCAACATGGCAGCAATTCCTGAAAATTTGATTGAAAGTGAACTCTTTGGATTTGAAAAAGGGTCATTCACCGATGCCATAGAGACCAAAATCGGGCAATTCGAACTCGCCAGCGGAGGGACTCTCTTTCTCGATGAAATTGCCGAAATGCCCTATCCCCTCCAAGCAAAGCTGTTGCGGGTATTGCAAGAGCGTGAAATCAGACGGCTTGGCTCCTCAAAAAGTATCAAAATCGATGTTCGAATCATTTGCGCCACCAATGCCAATTTGCAGCAAAATATCCAAGAAGGGAAATTCAGGGAAGACCTTTATTACCGACTCAATACCATCCCCCTTGCCATCCCCCCTCTTCGTGAACGACGTGAAGAGATACTCCCGATTGCGACCTCCGTCTTAGAGCAAAACTGCACCCAATATAACTTTAATGCCAAATCATTTGATGATGAGGCAAAAGCTGCCTTGCAGCTCTACACATGGCCTGGAAATATTCGCGAACTCATCTCCGTCGTTGAGCGTGCCGCAATACTTAGCGATGGAGATCGTATCGGCGTCAATGACCTCTTTTTAGAAGCACGAGGGTTTGGAAGGGTTTAAACCCCGTCATCCTCGGGCTTGACCCGGGAATCCAGCTCTTCTTAAAACCAAATCAAAAATTAATACCAAATACATTTAGCTGGATCCACACCTACGCGGGAATGACGATACAGTTTTTTTCAAGCCCCTATTCGCTATAATCGCAAAATTATTATCCACTTTTAGGAACTTATCCATGAAACGTTATAACGTCGCGATTGTTGGTGCTAGCGGTGCCGTCGGTGAAGAAATCTTACGTGTTTTTGAGGAAATTGACTTTCCTTTTGCAAAAATAATCCCTCTTGCCAGTGCACGAAGTGTCGGGAAAACCGTCATGTTTAACGATGAAGAACTCCCCATTCAAGAATTAACAAAGACTATTTTTGATGAAGAAAACATTGAAATCGCCCTCTTTAGTGCAGGAGGAAGCATATCCGCTGAATTTGCTCCTTACGCAGCAGCGGCAGGAGCAGTCGTTATCGACAATACCAGTCATTTTCGTATGTTTGAGGATGTCCCGCTTGTTGTCCCTGAAGTTAATCCAGAAGACATTGCTCAATGGCGTAATCGTGGTATCATCGCCAATCCAAACTGTTCTACTATTCAAATGGTTCAAGCACTCAAGCCTCTTGATGATGCCTACGACTTGCAACGCATTGATGTAAGCACCTATCAAGCAACCTCCGGTGCCGGTAAATCGGCAATGGAAGAACTTGTTGAACAAATGCAAGCTTTTTTTGCATTCAATCTCGATGATAAAGAGCCAAAAAAATTCCCTCACCGTATTGCCCTTAATGCGATTCCCCAAATTGACTCTTTTACCGATACAGGCTACACCAAAGAAGAGCTAAAAATGGTCAATGAGACCCAAAAAATTATGCACAAAGATATTGAAGTGAGTGCAACGTGTGTCCGTATCCCAACATTGCGCGGTCACGCAGAAACACTTACCCTCACCTTTGATGGTGCTGTCAATGCCGATGAAGCTCGTGAATTGTTACGCAAAGCACCCAATATTATTGTCCTTGACGAACCAGAAGAGAGCATCTATCCAATGCCTTCACTGTGTATCGATCAAAATGAAACGTTTGTGGGGCGTATCCGCAATGATTTGTATCGTGACAATGTCCTTCATTTATGGGTTGTTGCAGACAATCTTCGTGTAGGTGCAGCCACCAATGCCGTGCGAATCGCCCAAAAATGGGTAGAGATGCAAGGAAACTAAGCATGAGTTTCCTCGAAAAATTATTCGAACATGGACTTTGGAGTTCACGCTTTATCATCATTTTAGCGGTAGTTTTTGGCCTTGTAGGTGCTGTCTTGCTCTTTGCTGTTGCGAGTTTTGACGTCTATAATACTGCTTCCTATGTCATTCATACCTATGCTACCTATGCTCATCCAGAGCACTTTCATGAAGAGGTTGTAGGCGGTATCATCGGTGCGGTTGACTTATACCTCATTGGTGTCATTATGATCATCTTCTCCTTTGGTCTTTATGAGCTTTTTATCTCCGATATCGATCCGGCAAAAGATGAAGATGGACACGAAAATCAACTTCTAGCCGTCCATTCCCTTGACCAGCTAAAAGATAAAATTTCCAAAGTCATTGTTATGGTTCTCGTTGTTGGTTTTTTCCAAAAAGTGGGACATACCCAGTTTACTGGAGCTTTAGAGCTACTTTACCTAGCCCTTTCAATCACTGCGGTTGCAGTAGGTCTTTACTTTTTGAGTAAAGTCGGTCATCACGAACACTAAAGGAATAGTAAATGAGTAAAATTTTTGTAGATGCATGTTTTGGTAAAGAGACTCCCCATACACCCGTATGGATGATGCGTCAAGCAGGTCGCTATCTCCCTGAATACATGGAAGTGCGCAAACGTGCCGGAAATTTTTTGAACCTCTGTCACGCCCCTGATATGGCAGCTGAAGTGACGATTCAACCGTTGGATATTGTCGGTGTTGATGCTGCGATTTTATTTAGCGATATTTTAGTTGTTCCCAATGAGATGGGGATGAAACTTGATTTTGTAAATGGCGAAGGGCCGGTTTTTGAAAAACCCATTGAAACAAAAGAAGATTTAGATGCTCTCATCGGGGGAGATGAAGCCGCTTCCAAACTCACCTACGTGTATGACACCATCAAGATTTTACGCGCACAGCTTGATGCACGTGATGATGAAAAAGCACTCATCGGCTTCACGGGAGCACCATGGACGCTTGCAACGTATATGATTGAAGGGCATGGGACAAAAACGTATAATATTTGTAAAAAAATGATGTACTCCAATCCGGAACTCTTACATAAAATTCTTAAAAAAGTAACCGAAGTCGTCAAGCTTTACATGGAAAAACAAATCCAATCGGGCATCGATGTTGTTCAAATCTTTGACAGTTGGGCAGCGGCAATCGAACCTAGCAAATACGATGAATTTTCATGGAGCTATATGGTTGAGATTGCAGAGTATCTTAAAACCAAATACCCACACATTCCCGTTATTATGTTTCCAAAAGGAGTCCCTGCCTTTTTAGATCACGTGTATGGAAACTTTGATGTTTTTGGAGTCGATTGGAGTACTCCTATGGCATTGGCAAAAGAGAAGCTTGGGGATCGTTATGTTCTCCAAGGAAACATGGAACCATGCCGTTTGTATTCCAAAGAAGAGACAACCGCATCCGTCGAAGCACTCCAAGAGATCATGGGTGGAAAACGCCACATATTTAACCTAGGACACGGAATTCTCCCCGATGTTCCTGTTGAAAATGCACAGCACTTTGTCGCCGAGTGCCAACGAGTCAGTAAAAAATAACATGAGTACCATATTCGGTCCCATCCATTCACGCCGTTTTGGCGTATCGCTTGGGATTGATCTCTCTTCCTCCACCAAGCAATGTAACTTTGATTGTCTGTACTGTGAACTTACCCCCATGCAAGCCATCAAAACACAACATACGGTAACTGGCGTAGAAACAATCATCCATGATTTAAAAGAAGCACTTCAAAGCCACCCCAATATCGATGTCATCACCCTCACAGCCAACGGTGAACCGACAATGTATCCTTATTTGGATGAGCTTATCACGTGCATAAATGCTATTAAGGGAAATATTCAAACCCTCATCCTCTCCAACAGTGCCTCTTTGAGCGATAAAAATATTTTTAACGCACTGTTACGTCTCGACCAAGTCAAACTCTCTCTCGATGCCGCTACCCCAGAAATATTTCGTAAAATTGACCGCCCGGCCGAGGGGATCGAGATCGATAAGATAATCGATGCTATACAGCGCTTTTCACATCTCTATCAAGGGAAGCTTTTTATCGAAATTCTCTTCGTTCATGGACTTAACGACACACCACACGAAGTTTTAGCGCTCAACACTGCATTGCAAAGCATCAAATGTGAGCGTATCGACATCGGCACCATCGACAGACCTCCTGCCTATCCGGTACAAGGATTAGAATTTAAAGAACTGTATGAACTTTCGCACACTTTTGATTCCTCTTTACCTATCCACATCGTTTCACGTACCCATGCAACCGCTACCCCTTCACACTATTCGCAAGATGCAATACTCACAACCCTCGATAAACGTCCTCTAACCGATGATGACATCACCGCTCTTTTCGATGAAGAATCCAAAAAACAGTTCCAAAATTTGCTAAATAAAGGGAAAATAACCAAAATTGAACGCTCAAATATCATTTTTTACCTCCCATTACAAAATAGTGAGAGAAAACGACCAAAAATCGCTCAAAAATCTTGACAATTAAGATAAAGCTCACTATAATTACGACCTCTTAAACATTCCGGATTAGCTCAGCGGTAGAGTAGGTGACTGTTAATCACTTGGTCACTGGTTCGAATCCAGTATCCGGAGCCACTTTTTTAAACACCCCTAAAACCCCCACATCTACGGCTCTATATCAAGATTTAACGTGTGAATTCACTAACTATGATACTATTTCTAAAAATCATGATACTCCACCTCTTCGATTATACAAAGTAGATAGAACTTTTTACTATCGACGGAGAATTAAGCAAAAACTCTTTAGAATATCTCTCAAAACTAAAAATATCAAGATCGCTTTAAAACGAAGAAAGATTTTAGACCTTATTGACGGAGAAGAAATGTTTCAAATAGACACAGGCGACTTTAAACTTATGTTTGAATATGATACGGAAGAAGAATTAAGATTTGCACTCGAACAAGCCAAAGAAATTCAAATACAAGCCCAGCTACAGCGTTTCAAGGAAGTTAAACAACACATAGAAAGCTCTGATTCAATCGAGCAAGAGATTATTAGCTTTGAAAAATTACGAGACATATACATTCTAAAGCAAAAAAGAGATGGACTAACTGCTGAATCAATTTCAGAGTATATTCCAACATTCAAGAAACTGATAGCCTACTTTGAGGAAAAGAATGTCAATCAACTTGTCCTTGAAGATTATGAGAAATTTAAAGAACACTTAACTGCAACAGCAGGACGAGGGGGAAAACCACTTTCTAAAAAGACTGTCAATAAGCATTTAATATATCTTAAAAATTTCCTTAAAGCGATAAATCACGACGAAGTCGCAAGTAAGATTTCCCTCTATAGGAAAAGTGTAATAAGAAAAGAAGCACCAAAAAAAGAAAACTATACGCAACAAGAGATAGATACAATTTTAAACTTCGACTACAAGGATCCAATGCTAAAAAATATTATCATAATAGCTTTATATACAGGTATGCGACAAAGTGAAATTAGAAAACTATCTCAAGAGGATATCAAAAAAGACGCAAAAACTGGGATATATTATTTTGATATTCCAGAAGCAAAAAGTGAAGCTGGCGTAAGAAAAATACCTGTCCATAAATCTATTGAAGAGCTAATCCTTTCACTCTCATTTCCCTTAATACCCGACTTAGAGGATAATAAGAATGCATTTGGAAAGAAGGTGCGGTATGCTCTATATAAAGCAGTTAATGAACCTAATAAAAACTTCCATACATTACGAGCCAATTTTATTGATAGTATCACAGAAAATAATTCTAATAGTACAAATCGCTTTGCTGTAAATATTATCCAAGAGATTGTTGGACATGACGAAGGAGATAAAGTCAAATTAACCTTTACAGTTTATAAAAAAGGTTTTAGAATTGCAGATAAAAAAGTATTTATGGATAATGTAGAGTTTTAATCTACACTAAACCTCGAATATTATTATAATCTTGTAAAAGCATTTGTCTTTTTTTTGATTTGCCTTTAGCTATAAGATTAGGATTAATTTGATATACACCGTGCATAACCATTCTAATATAGTCAAGTTCCTTCATAAGCTTTAAGGCTGACTTAACTGTATTTTCACTTACTTTTATTTTTTGGGCAATATCACATATGCTACCGATAAAGATATTATCAGCATTTTTCTTCTCTAAAATATGACAAAACACTTCAACTTTACTTCCTCCAAGGGCTTTTAATAATTTTATTAAGTCTTTTACCCAAATTTTTTGGAAATTAAAGTCTGTTTGTTCCTCTGTATTGATAACTTTAAATTCTTTAACTTCTCCAGTTCTCGAATCAGTATATTGCTCTTTACCTATAATGGTTTGTATTGACTTTACTTTTAAACTCATTCATATTTCTCCTTTATTTTATTGTATAAAAATTATAGACCATTTTATTAAATTAATCTTATTAAAATAATATAAATTTTTAAATTTATTTATGGGGCAAATATTTGCCCCATAACAGACTAAAATTTTGTACCAACAAAATATAAAGATAATCCCCTACATATAGGTACTAAAAGGTAATTTATATAAATATTTACTCTTATCTATTTAGTAGACATTTTTTTAGCCGTCTCTATCTTCATAAATTGCTTGTCAATTTTGAAATAGTGACGGCGGTAGGTAATCAAGCCTATAAGCTCCTTTGTAGTGAGGTTTGAACTACTTCAAACTTGATTCATGAAAGAGTCATAAAAAAGAATTTCAAAATTCTTTTGAAGATTGAGTATATATTTAAAAATCTTCCTATAACAGATTATTAAATTTGTATAAAGGACGCATAATGAAGAAGAAAATATTGGACGGAATCGTCTTATTGGTTTGGTATCCAGCAGTTGAAGGATTGATATCCAGTGTAATTTCACAAATAGTGCTCAGGCACTTTTCATAATAATACTTACATAACTGTCTTGGTCTATTTCACATTAGTTGGGGCATATGCCCCCTTAAAATAGTTTTCGTACTTTTGAATAAAAAGCACATATCTGAACAACCACCGAATAGACACATATTTACTTCCTTTAAGGAACTCCTATACACCAAAAAAGAGGTAGAACATGAAATTAACAATCAACTATATAACCAGAGCATCCATGGTCTTGAATTTAAGTGTCGAAGAGATCGAAGAATATGCAAAACGGGTTAAGGGTCATCTGAATAAATGCCTACTAAATAATGAATGCATAACAACAAATATGATTATCCAATCCATTTTTATCATTCAAGATATTCAGGATAAGAAGCTTGAGCAACAAGCCAAAGAACTCCAAGTTAAAAATCCAGTCCTCAGAAAATATCAAAAAGACATTAAAGACTTATCAGCGTTAGGAATGGGTAGTACTCGTATTTCAAAAGAGCTGAGAACTAAATTTAAGGTCAATTTGTCTTCTAGTACCATTTATCGATTTTTAAAAATGGAGATAGTCAATGAGTAGCTTAAAAGGTTCAACCTACCAAAAACAAATTCGTGATATGAATTTCAAATTGTTTGCACTTGGTGAAAAAAAATCAGGCGATAGTCTCAGTCATAGCAATGCGATTCTCGAAAAAAGAAACATGTATTCTCAAGATTTTGCTACCTATTTGGAATCCCAAAATATTCAAGGCAAGCTCAATCAGCTTATGACTCCAGAAAATATGAATCGCTTTCTGGAAACTCGACTTACGGGCTTATCCGTCAATACAATAGAAAATTATTTATCAGGATTCAATAGTCTCTTAAAGGGATTTAATGAAACCAATATCAGTCATGGAATCGATCAACATTATTTTCAAAATAAGTGGAAAGAGATTAAAAGCTCTATTCCCACAATAGAGCAGCAGAAAAGAGGAATAGATTCTCCAGAAATTTTAAAACAATTATCAGACATTCGCCACGAATCATTTGTAATCGCCTCATTAATGTACCAACAAGGCTACAGAATAGCTGAAGCAATGCATATCGTCCAAAGTCCGCAAAAATACATCTCAAAGCTTCCTAGTGGAGATTATAAAATTTCTGGTGTAGCTGGGAAAGGTGGGAAAATTTATCAAGATAAACATATTAGTCATACTGAATTTAAAAATATCTCTAACCTACAATCGGTTCCATCGAAATCAACTTTTAGTAGAGACTTGAAAAAAATTGACTCTAACCTAAGGGCACATGATTTTCGTTATGAACATGCACGTAACCTATTTGAACAAAGCGTTAAAGAGTCAGGGTACAAAAAAACTTTAGAAATTGTATCTAAGGCTTTAAATCATAATAGGAATGAGATTACAAAATATTATCTAGGGAAAAGCTAATCCTCTCAATTCCTTTTCACTTAACATATTATATTTATCATACACTTGTTTGGATAATTTAGCATAATTTGTTGCACTACCTATTCCCCTAATGGCTTTAAAATTTCCTATTCTAAAGCTTACACTACCAGCAGTAACACCAATTTGTTCAGCTATATCATTTTTTACGTAAGGAATATTTTTGTATCCATGAATAGTTATATATAGAATTTTTAGATCATCTATTTCTAGCCAAGTATGTGCCATATTTATTCTTCTATTTTATATTTTGTTTTTATTGATTTTATAATAAATTGAGCGTCGTATATAACATCGTTTGTGTTGGGTTTTTCTTTAAAACATACAATAGTGTTATTAGTACTAGGTCTTGAAGAAATATGAGTGTCTCCGCCATTACTTATAGTATTGGCACTACCGTATGTTTGATTTCCATAGGTACTTGCTTGGAAGGTTGTATTATATGTTTTTGCTGTGGTATAAGCACTATAATCAGCGTGCTTTTCTGAACTTGCAATAACAAAGTACTTATAATCATTATTTAAAGTTAGCTCAGCTGAACGCAATAAGGTAAAGTCAGAAGCTCTTTCCCAACCAGTATAACGATTGCCTTTGAATACAACGTTAAATACATTCTCTGAAAGCCTAGTTTCACTATAACCACCTGTAAAACTATTTGGCTGATACATCGTTGAGCAGCCTAGAAATACAAAGGCACTCAAAAGCATTAATAAGTATCTATAAACAATCATAATATTCCTTCGAATTTTAACTTTAACGATTATATCTGTATATAATAAAAAAATGTTAAAATATGCATATGATACTTAAAGGAATGATTATGATACAAAGTTCCGAAGCCATTAAACTGGAAGCCCTAATTTATGCTGTTTTAGACAAATATTTTGCGAATCCAGTATCCGGAGCCACTACACGATAATTTCCTCTCCATAAGATACCTTTCTTAAGCCAATTTATGTGATAATTTTAATGCTATTTAACACTTTTTTTTCGTGAAATAAGGTGTCAGCTTATGGAAAAAATTAATTTAAAAATTATGGACAATTAATGAAAAAAATATCTCCTATATCCGTATGTCTTTTCCCCGCTGCCGGATATGGTACCCGCTTTTTACCCGTCACCAAAGCAATGCCCAAAGAGATGCTTCCCGTCTTAACCAAACCTCTCATTCAATACGGTGTCGAAGAGGCAATGGATGCTGGGATGAACACCATGGCAATCGTCACCGGTCGAGGCAAACGTGCCATTGAAGATCATTTTGATGTCAGCTATGAGCTCGAGCATCAAATCAAGGGGACTTCAAAAGAAAAAATGCTTGCCGATATCCGCTATATTATTGATAAATGTACCTTTTCCTATACTCGTCAAATCGAGATGAAAGGTCTCGGTCATGCCATCCTAACGGGAGAAACTCTTATCGGACATCAGCCTTTTGCCGTTATCTTAGCTGATGACTTATGTGTCAACGAGTCCGATGGAGTACTGACTCAAATGGTTGAGCTTTACAAAAAATATCAGTGCTCCATTGTTGCGATCGAAGAGATTGACCCTTCTCAAACCGATAAATATGGTGTTATCGCAGGAGAAGAGGTTGAGAGCGGTGTTTATCGAGTGACAAATATGGTTGAAAAACCCTCTCCCCAAGATGCTCCGACCAATCTGGCAATCATAGGACGCTATATTCTCACTCCTAACATCTTCGACATTATCCGTACTACCAAACCGGGCAAAGGGGGAGAAATACAAATCACCGATGCCCTCCTCGAACAAGCCAAAGCCGGTAAGGTAATCGCCTATAAATTCCGTGGAAAACGATATGATTGCGGAAGTATTGATGGGTATGTCCAAGCAACGATTGAACTGTATCAATCTTATAAAAGTTGAGATAACATGATTTTAGAAAATATCAAACGGATTTTAATCCTTCGCTGTGGCGCATTAGGAGAAACAATATTTGCTCTACCAGTGCTTGAAGCACTTCGCCAACAATATGGTGAAAATATAAAAATAGACTGGATTGGTACACCTGCCGCTTCAGCATTATTTAAACTCGACCCTCGCATCAACCAAATTTTTCACCTCAAACATCGTCGCTTACCTATCATTCTTAGCCGTGAGAAGAAAAATATTATAAAACACTCAAAAAAAGAACCCTATGATGTACTCATTAATCTAGAATCAGGTCATATTTTTTACCCTTTAGTTGAGAAAATAGTGGCAACCCATAAATACGGAATGCCCTACAATCAAATCCGAGGTATGCCAAATCCGCATGTTATTGACAGCCTCAAAACAATGTATGAAAGCTTTATAGATACTGATATTAAGGGCAAGTCTTATCCAATTTTATATGGAACAGAATCTTCTTTGGTACAACAAAAATTCAATCTTCCGACTCACTATATTGTTATCAACGCAAGCACAAGCCACCACCGAAAATTCACTCACCGTGCATGGCCTGTTGAACATTGGAAACAGCTGCTTAAACTACTTGCGCCAACCTATCATTTGGTAATTATCGGCGGAAAAGGTGAAGAGAAATTTTTTGACTCGCTGCTTCCTTATCCGCAATCGGTTATCAACTTGGTTGGTAAATCAAATCTTCCGGAATTAATCACTATTATTCGCAATGCTGAAGCAATCATCACCGCCGATACTGGACCCTCTCACATTGCTTCCGCCGTTAATACACGAACTTTTGCTCTCTTTGGTCCTTCTAATCCAAAAGGGACAGGACCATATCCAACTCCTTTTAATGCTATTCATATTATCTCTAAAAATCTTGAATGCAGTCCTTGCAATGCCACAGAACGAATAAAAGCATGCAAAGACAATCAATGCATGAAACAAATCTTGCCATCTGATGTTTATGAAGCTATCAAGCCCTTCGTAACCCAAAAAAATTAGCTATAATACCGCTATGATTAAACCCAAAAAAACGACTCTTATCATTGCCGTCTACAAAAATATTGCGGCATTAAAAATTCTTTTGGATGCACTTCGTATTCAAACACTTCAACCCGATGAAATCATTATTGCAGAAGATGGAGAGTTTGAGGAAATGCGTACCTTGCTTGAATCTGAAGCTGTACCCAACCTTATCCACCTCATACAAAAAGACACTGGATGGCGTAAAGCACGTTCTCTTAACAATGCTATAAAAAAAGCAACGGGCGATTATCTCATCATCATTGACGGTGATTGCGTTCCCCACCCCCGTTTTATCGAAGGGCATATTGCATGCAGTGAACCAAGAAAAGTATGTTGTGGTAAACGCTCTGAATTGGGAGAAAAAATAACCAAACAAATTTATAGCGGCGCTCTTTCCATTGCTAATTTAACCAAAAACTATCTCTTTAATATCATCAAACACCATCAAGAGGGAACCCGCCATTATGAAGAGGGAGTCTATTTCCCCTATACCGGATGGTTTTATCGACTTCTCAAAGAGCGCCATGTTCGCTATATGATTGGATGCAATTATTCATGCTACAAACAAGACATGCTTGCAATCAACGGGCTTGATGAAGATTATACGAAGCCCTCTGTCGGTGAAGACATCGATTTAGGATGGCGTTTTCGAGGGCTTGGGATTGAACTAAAATCCTGTCGTAATGCTGCTAACGTATATCATCTCTATCACACTAAAAATTTTAATACCGAAACTTTGCGTGAAAATGATCTCATTCTGAAACGAAATTTTGACGCACAACGTTACGTATGTCGCAATGGACTCGAAAAACCAACACAGGAGAATCAACCATGAAAGGGATTATTTTAGCCGGAGGAAGCGGTACACGCCTTTACCCGATTACCAAAGGGGTTAGTAAGCAACTCGTTCCGATTTATGATAAACCTATGGTCTATTATCCTCTTTCTGTACTTATGCTCGCAGGAATTACCGAAGTTCTTATCATCTCCACCCCTACTGATTTACCTCGTTTTGAAGAACTCCTAGGCGATGGCAGAGACATTGGAATGCGTTTTGAGTATTGTGTACAACCTAGCCCTGATGGATTAGCTCAAGCGTTTATCTTGGGAGCTGATTTCATCGGGAATGATGATGTATGTTTGGTATTAGGTGACAATATCTTCCATGGTCATGGCCTCACCAAACTGCTGGCTCAATCTGTCCGTAATGTCACGGAAGAGAAAAAAGCAACCGTCTTTGGCTATTGGGTCAAAGATCCTGAACGGTATGGTGTTGCTGAGTTTGACAAAGAGGGAAATGTTCTCTCCATCGAAGAAAAACCCGCTCATCCTAAAAGCTCGTATGCCGTTATCGGTCTTTATTTTTATCCCAACAGTGTTGTCGAAATCGCACAAAACATCAAACCCTCCGATAGAGGTGAATTAGAGATTACTACCGTTAATCAAGAATACCTAGCTCAAAATGCTCTTAAAGTGGAACTCATGGGACGTGGTTACGCGTGGCTGGATACCGGCACACATGAGAGTCTGTTGGAAGCCAGTATGTTCATCCAAACCATCGAAAACCGTCAAGGACTCAAAGTTGCGTGTCTCGAAGAGATTGCTTTTGAAATGGGATATATTACGAAAGAAAAACTGCTCGAATTGGCAAAACCACTCTCTAAAAATCAATACGGGCAATATTTGATCCGCAGAGCTAATGAAGGGAAAATTGCTGAATGACATTCACCCGTACCGCCATACCCGATGTAATACTCATTGACCCTAAAGTTCACGGGGATACCAGAGGTTACTTCGTCGAAACGTTCCGTGCTGACAAACTCGAAGCTTTCTTAGGTTTTAATGTCCCTTTTTGCCAAGACAATGAATCCTCTAGCAGTTACGGAGTCCTGCGTGGATTGCACTATCAGCTCCCGCCCCATGCACAAACAAAACTGGTTCGTGTGATCGAGGGAGAAGTACTCGATGTTGCTGTCGATATACGCAAAGGTTCACCGACTTTTGGTCACCATGTCGCGGTTCGTCTGTCAGGTGACAATAAACGCCAGCTTTTTATCCCGCGCGGATTTGCTCATGGGTTTGTTGTCCTTAGTGAAACATGTACTTTTGCGTATAAAGTCGATAACTACTACAGTCCAGAATGTGACCGTGGCATTGCGTTCAATGACCCTGCTTTAAATATCGACTGGATTGCTGACATAGCGAATCTCCAACTTTCTGCCAAAGATACCAAACAGCCTCTCTTTGCAGATGCCGATTATTTTGACTTTAGTGAGAACCTCTATGTCTAAAATCCTTGTTACAGGAGCAAATGGACAGCTTGGAAGCGAACTGCACACCCTTCATGATGCTTATCCCCAGTACGATTTTACCTTTGCTGATCGCAGTACACTGGATTTAAGCAATCTATGCAAACTAGAAGATTACTTCGATACTCACACCTTCGATACGATCATCAACTGTGCGGCATATACCGCTGTGGATAAAGCCGAATCAGATGAAGAGCTTGCCAATACGATCAACTATCGTGCAGTCTCACTGCTTGCAAAAATTGCACAAAAGAAAAATATTTCACTCATTCACGTTTCAACCGACTATGTCTTTGATGGTAAAAACTACCGCCCTTACATCGAAACCGACCCGACCGATCCGCAAGGAATCTATGGACGAACCAAACGTGATGGTGAAAACGCCATTCTGGACGTTGCACCCAAAAATACCATCATTATCCGTACCTCATGGGTCTATTCCTCTTTTGGAGCCAACTTTGTAAAAACAATGCTTCGCTTAGGCAAGGAACGTGATTCTCTTGGTGTAATTTTTGATCAAGTAGGAACACCGACCTACGCACGCGACCTTGCACAAGCAATTTTAGATATTCTCCCCACTATCAAAAATCAATCACCTGAAATCTATCATTACAGCAATGAAGGTATTGCCAGCTGGTATGACTTTGCTCTTGCCATATTTGAACTCTCCGATATTCATTGTACAGTAAACCCTATCACCACCGATCAGTACCCGACACCAGCATCTCGACCCCATTACAGCTTGCTCAACAAAGCAAAAATAAAACAAGAGTATAATATTGTTATACCATATTGGCAAGACAGTTTGAAGGAATGCCTAAAGGAGATACAAAATGACCGCATTTAGAAATTTCCAACGTGTACACAATCAACGAATTGAAGTTCAACTACCCCAAGAGTTTGAAGATCAAGAAGTCGAAATTATCATCCTTTCAAAGGATAACATTCCAGATGATTTAAGTTATTTAAGTGATGCAATACAACAAGGGATAGATTCCGAAATCAGCCCAAGATCTCATGAAGAAATTTTTAAAAATTTAATTGCACGCTATGCAGATTAATTACAGTGAGCAAGCGATAGATGATTTGTCAAAAATCGGTGAGCACATTGCTGAAGATAGCGAGAATAGAGCCATCCAATTCTTGAAAAAACTAAAAACTAAAATCGAGATGCTTCTTCATTTTCCGTATATGGGGATAGAGTGTCAATCCAAAAACATTCACAAAAATTGCCGTGTAATGATTTTTGAATCCTACCTTATTTTTTATACTATTACACATGATTCTATTAGTATCAATAGAATTCTTCACCACTCAGTTAACTATCAGGAGAAACCTTTATGAAAACCATTTTAGTCACCGGATGTGCCGGATTTATCGGGAGCAACTTCGTCCCTTACTTTTTAAACAAATATCCTGATGTTCGTCTCATCAATCTTGATCTCCTCACCTATGCAGGTGATATGGCTAATCTATCTGATGCACCACAAAGCGAACGTCATATCTTCGTCCAAGGGGATATTTGTGACCGTCCTCTCGTCGAGTCACTTTTTTCACAATACGACATCCGTGGCGTCATCCACTTTGCTGCTGAGTCTCATGTCGATAACTCTATCAAAAATCCGGGTGTATTTGTCCAAACCAATGTCAATGGCAGCTTTGTTTTGATTGATGTTGCCTACAAAGCGTGGATGGAAAAACCATTCGTCTATCGTCATTCCGTGCTTGATACGGAATCCAATCCTCCGCGTTTCCACCATATCAGCACCGATGAAGTATATGGAACACTGGGAGAAACAGGACTCTTTACCGAAGAGACATCTTATGCACCCAACTCTCCTTACAGTGCATCCAAAGCAGGATCAGACATGATTGTCCGCTCGTATCACCATACTTACGGGATGAATACCGTCATCACCAACTGCTCCAACAACTATGGACCAAAACAGCATAATGAAAAACTCATCCCGACCGTTATCCGTAAAGCACTCAGTGGCGAGAACATTCCGGTCTATGGTGATGGGAAAAATATCCGAGACTGGCTCTATGTGTTAGACCACTGCAAAGGGATCGATCTCGTTTATCACAACGGAAAATCAGGGGACGTGTACAATATCGGCGGACGAAACGAGCGTAACAACAACCAAATCGTTGAACGTATCTGTACTTTGCTTGATACCATAAAACCTCGTGAGGATAAACAAAGCTATAACAGCCTTATCACTTACGTCGAAGACCGTGCCGGACATGACAGACGTTATGCAATCGATGCTACCAAACTGGAAACTGAGTTGGGCTGGAAAGCCGATGAAAACTTCGATACTGGAATCGTGAAGACGATTGAGTGGTATTTAGGAAAATATCAAAAATGATCGATATTGACACCCTCTCTGACGCAAGGTTATTTAGTATCTGTTCTCTTGTCACAGATAAACAAGAATATGCTCAGATGCTCGCTTCATTCCAATCTGCTGGCTTTAGTGAAGAAATAAGTGAATTTTTATACGCTGATAACAGCGATGGGAATAAGTATGACGGCTTTAAAGGGGTAAAAAAATTTTTAACCAAAGCAACTGGGAAATACATCATTATTTGCCATCAAGACATTCTCCTCTCTTACGATAAAATCGATACACTAATAAAATGTATTGAAGAACTCAATCGTCTCGATCCAAATTGGGCTATAGCAGGCAATGCAGGATATAATGGCTTAACTCAAAAAGCCATTCGAATTAGTGACCCATACGAGATGAATGCATCAAAGGGAAATTTTCCTGTACGTGTTCAGAGTCTTGATGAAAATTTTTTAGTGATTCGTAAAGATGCCAATCTTTCCATCTCGAATGATTTAGTAGGCTTTCATTTTTATGGTGTTGATTTATGTATTATTGCCAATATTCTTGGTCACAATGCCTATGTTATTGACTTTCATCTTTATCACAAAAGTGGTGGAACTTGTAATGAAAGTTTTTTTACTGCAAAATCTCGACTTATTGCAAAATATCAAAAATCCCTTGCAACCAAGACTATTCGAACTACCTGCTCACCACTATTTTTATCCAGTTCAAAATGTCTAAATTTTCTTTGCAATAAAAAAATAATGATTAGCCTCCAAAAACGAATCGAGACACTTCGTGCCAAATTCTTCTAATTCTATTTCCATTGTCATTGCAACCTACAATGGTGAACAATACCTCAAAAAACAACTTGATTCGATCATCGCTCAAACATTCCAGCCTCTTGAAGTTATTATCCAAGACGACTGCTCGAATGATTCAACAGTTGCTCTTATCCAAGAATATTTTTCTCGCCTTCCTATTCGCCTTGAAATCAATGAAAAAAATATAGGGTATATCCGTAATTTTGAATATGCTCTCTCTCAAGCACGCGGTGATTATATCGCCATCTGTGATCAGGATGATATTTGGGAAGCCAACAAACTGGAACTTTTACTTTCCAATATAGGAGATAGCAGCCTCATTTACAGCAACTCACTACTTATCGATTCTGATGGTAATTCGCTAAATAGAACACTCTCAGACAAACTTAAAAACCACTTTATTTCAACCCGTTCGCCTCTCTCTTTTATCTATGACAATTGCGTATCTGCACACGCAATGCTTTTTAGTCGTTCATTACTCCCTCAACTTTTCCCTTTCCCAAAACATCTTTATTTTGATGCTTGGATTACCGCTAATGCTGCTTCTGCCAATGGTGTTCACTACCTTGATCAATCACTGGTACAATATCGCCAACACAGTACCAATACTCTCAGTATCACTCAAAAAGCATCTCTGTCATTCAGAGAAAAAATAGCCTTAAAAACACAAAAAAAACGTGATGAACACACCAGTAGAGTTGAAATCATTAATGATTTATTATCTATTGTCTCTTTAACTCAAGAGGAACAAAACCTTTTACGAAAACTCAAACAAGCACATCTCTCTTTTCCACAACACTGGTTCAATATCACCTTATTTTCTCTATTGCTCCAAAATAAAAATACCCTTTTTGCAATTACAAAACGTAATCCGTTTATACTGGCATTAAAAAAAGCCATAGGGTTTAAACTTTACCACTTTTTTCCGTTTTTATAAAAGGCTAACCATGCAAATTTCCATCATCACTATCAACTACAATTCATCAATTCATACCATCAATATGGTGAAATCCATTCGTCAAATGAGTTTATCCGATATTACGTATGAAATTATTATTGTGGACAATGCCTCTGAATCTAATGAGTATGAGCAGTTATCTGCGTTAGAAGCACTTCCTAATGTCCAAATTATCCGAAATCATCTAAACAGCGGATTTGCATCGGGAAATATGCTCGGTGTTCACTATGCGACAGGGGATTATTATTTATTTCTCAATAACGACACACTGCTTAAAAATGATGTACTAAGCCATTTTTACACCTATGCCCAATCCCATTTGAATGTCGGATTACTAGGCGGACATCTCTCAAATAGTGATGGAAGCCGAACATCATCGTATAAAAAATTCCCTTCTCTCCTTAGTAATTTACTGGGTAACTCTCTGGCTCGATTTTTTACATCTAGTGATTTCCCCAGTAACAAAACTGTCTTAGATAAACCTACTGAAGTGGGAGTTATCAGTGGCTCTTGCATGTTTTTTCGCCGAAATATTTTCGATGCCATTGGAGGATTTGATACGGTATTTTTCCTTTACTGCGAAGAAGAAGATATTTCCAAGCGCGTTTGGGATTATGGTGCCTCGGTTACTTATCTCCCAGAACCAAGAATCCTCCACCTCGAAGGGGCCAGTACTACACGAAGTTTAGCCATCGAAAAAGAATTTTATATTTCATACGTACATTTACTCGAAAAACATTTTCCACTATGGAAATCCTCACTTATGAAGCTTTTGAGATTACTCAAATTATTACGCAGATCGTTTCGCTCACGCCAAAGTTTTCAGCTTTTTATTTTTTTACTTCGTGGTGCTCCCATCAAAGAGAGCCTGCGCTATCAGCAAAGTCTAAAACCATGATAGCAGTCAAAAGGTGGTCAACCGCTTTTTTAATTATTTCCATTCTCTGGATTGGAACTATTTTTATAATTAATTTTACCGTGGATCCTTTTGGCAATAGAGCTTGGATCGTGGGGACAAAATACAAACCCATTGTCCACGAACGGAGTGAAAAATATACTGCCCTATTCAATCAAAATAATATCCAAAAATACGATTGTGTTATTTTAGGAAGCTCACGTGTTATGTCGATTAGTCCCTCTTCCAATGATGCCACTAAGGGATGCTATAACTTTGGGGTACACGTTGCCAATAACCCTGAAAAACTTTTTATCCTCCAAGAGTGGCTGAAACGTGCTCCACTAAAAAAAGTGTATCTTGGCAATGAACTGTATAATATTCATACAAAAACACGCCCTTTATACCTAAATACCCACAGCTTTCGTAATGGCTCAGAGGGAAATTATTTATCATTCTCTACGCTGCAAATTAGTATTAAAACATTAAAAAACTTTTTTAAGAATGAACCTCAAACCTATTTTAATAAAGATGGATCAATCCACCATTATATTGATGAGCAAGCCATTATGTCAGGGACCTTTGACCATTCCTACAAATACTTTACTCAAATATCACAGAATGCTGTAGAAGAAAATTTTATTCAAAATTCTTTTATTTATGAAGCAAAAGCACTCCAACCTTTACGACAAATCAAAATGCTTTGTGATCAGCATCACATTAAACTTTATTCTTTCATTACACCGACTTTTTACGAGGCGCAAATCCAAATACAATCTCATTCAAACCTAGCTACTGCAACAAAACACTTTAAAGATGATTTAACTAATATTTTTGGTGAAGTATATGATTTTGATATTAATACATCCGAAAATCGTACACCAACAAATTTTTACGATTCTGTTCACTACCGTCCCATTATTGGAAATCTTATAATTAACAGAATAGAGAATAATGGAACCTATGGAATAGTGCTAAATAAGTCAAACCCACAGAATATTTTTACCAACAATAAGGTAAAATAACACATCTATTTTTTAGGGTAATTTAAATGCTATTCAACAGTTACGAGTTCATCTTTTTCTTTTTGCCGATTACCTTTTTCGTCTATTTTTGGCTTAATAAAAAGCGTCTGACACAAGCTTCTAAAGCATGGATGGTGTTTGCTTCGTTGTTTTTTTACTCATGGTGGAATATTATCTACTTACCCCTTATTTTGGGTTCTATCCTCTTTAATTTTACAATAGGTTCTACTATCACTAAACTCAGTGGCACAGAACCCTCCAAGAAGGGAATATCTCGCAAAACTATTTTAGCTTTTGGTGTTATTTCTAATATTTTATTACTTGGTTATTTCAAGTATATGGACTTTTTTATTCGTAACACCAATGCTTTGACGGGTACACATTTGGATTTAATGCACATTGTGTTGCCTTTGGGAATTAGCTTTTTTACATTTACTCAAATCGCCTATTTGGTAGATGCGTATCGAAACGAAATCAAAGAGATGGATTATCTCAACTATACTCTCTTCGTCACATTTTTTCCACACCTATTAGCCGGTCCTATTTTACATCATAAAGAGATGATGCCCCAGTTCGATACCATTAAAAATAAAGTGCTTAACTACAAAAACATCGCCTTAGGACTTTTTCTTTTTTCAGTTGGTCTGTTTAAAAAAGTGGTTATTGCCGATACGTTTGCCGAGTGGGCGAATGCTGGGTTTGCAACTCAAAATGCCCTTAATTTCTTTGAAGCATGGGCTACGAGCTTGAGCTATACGTTTCAGCTTTATTTTGATTTTAGCGGTTATACCGATATGGCGTTAGCGGTTGCCCTTTTGTTTAATATTCGTCTCCCTATTAACTTTAACAGCCCTTATAAGGCTCTTAACATTCAAGACTTTTGGAGACGTTGGCACATCACTCTTTCTCGTTTTTTACGAGACTACATTTATATCCCCTTGGGGGGAAACCGCAATGGAGAATTACGTACGTACAGCAACCTCTTCACTGTCTTTTTAATTGGTGGTCTTTGGCATGGCGCTAGTTGGATGTTTGTTGCTTGGGGTGCAATGCATGGTGTAGCTATTGTACTTCATCGGGCTTGGCAGCAAATGGGGCAAAAAATGAATACTCTTCTCGCTTGGTTCATTACGTTTAACTTCATCAATATCACTTGGATATTTTTCCGTGCTAAAGAATGGACAGATGCTAAAAATGTTTTAAGTGGAATGTTAGGAATACATGGGATCATGTTACCTGAAAAATATGCCGATAAATTATCTTTTTTAGAAGATTTTGGCGTAATATTTGGAACAGTATATGAACACATCAACGGTAAGGCGCAAACTACTCTATATGTTATTGTTGGATTTGGCATGGTGTTGGCATTGAAAAACTCCATGCAACAAAAAGATAGTTTCAAACCAACGCGTCTTAATCTGATATTTACTCTTGCCATCTTTTTAACAGCAGTTTCCATGATGTCACGCGTTTCGGAGTTTTTGTACTTTAACTTCTAAGAAATCTGTTCATCTTAGAAAAACTAATCGATTTTTTTAATTTCGACACTTATCGCCCAATCGAAAAGGATTTTCAATGCCAATATTAACTCAATTGAAAAAAAAATTATACAAAACACTGTCATGGCAACGTTATATTGTTTTCTTTGTAGTAGCTATCGGTATTTTTGTATCTTATCACGCGATCATATGGACTTTTTTTACATCAAAATTATTAGATATCGAACCGCCACACCATGTCGGTGATTTAGCGCGAATCGGATACCAAGTTTCATCCATACACCCACGAATTACTACCGTAATCTTACCTAAAAAGCACATAGAATTCTCAGCATGGAAAGGCGAACAAATCGATGTCATTACCATAGGTGATTCATTTTCTAACGGAGGAGCCGGCGGTACAAACAGTTATTATCAAGACTTTATAGCGACCCGTTATGGCTACAGTGTCATGAATATCAATCCCTCACTTTTTGGGGAAAATTCAGTCGATGCCATTATTGCACTGCAACAATCCGGCTTAATTGATGAGATAAAACCTAAAGCTATTCTGATCGAATCAGTTGGTAGATATACAATCAGTAGATTTGCAAAACCTATGCAATGGGAGCAGAACATCACGCGAGAAACATTATATAAGAATCTCAATGCAGGGCAGTGGGGAGATGGAAAACCTCAAAAAGAGAAGCAATATTTTATTACTACAGCGAATTACAAACTCCCTTTATACAATTTTAATTATCTTTTTTCACCACATGCATTTCATTATTCCAATGTCTATAGACTTCCTCTTTCAAAACCTTTTTTCAATGTTAAACATAGTTCCACCTTATTGGCATATCAAGATGATATCGGCTCAATTTCCGGAGTTACACCTGACAAAGCTGCCACACTCAATGACAACTTCAACCATTTATCTGATCTTTTGAAATCAAAAAATATTCATTTATTTTTTATGATTTCTGTCGACAAATATGACCTTTATCATGACTATATTCTCAATAATCCGTATGATTCTAATCCACTATTTGATTTATTACGTCCGTCAAAAAAACGCTACACCTTTATCGATACAAAAGCTATTTTAGCCGCTGAAATACAAAAGGGTCAGAAAGATATTTTCTTTGCTGATGATACACACTGGAGTAATTTAGCTTCCGAAAGTGTAGTTCGACAGACTCATTTTTCTGAAGAGATCACAAAAAAATCTATTCAGGTAAAATGATGATATTACCAAAAAAATGGGTGTATTTAGCAGTTCTATTCCCCGTTTTATTATTAATCCTTAGTATACTTATATTAATATGGACGGATACTTATTCCATTTTACACCCGCAGAACAAACGTTTTACCGATGAACCCAACAGAAATTTTTTAAAAGTTGAATACATTCTCTCTCATCCAAAGGTATATAATGGCTTTATTTTTGGCTCATCACGAGTAGGTGCAATTCTTCCCACTCATGTACAAGGGGCAAACTTTTATAATATGACCTACTCAGAAGGTATCCCCCATGAACACCTTTTAAATTTACGTTTATTTCTCAACCATGGTGTAAAAATAAAAAAAGTGCTGCTCGGACTTGATGACTTTTCCTATCAAGTTTCATTTGCCAAACATCAACAACAATGGTTAACCAAGGCTCATCCTCTGGCAACAGAGACTTCCTGGCTCGCTTTCTACAGGTTTTATTTTTTTCGCTTGGTGGCACAACACGATAAAAGACAATTTATAAAAAAACTCATTACTCCCGATCAAGCCATAACTATGGATATCGACAATCAAGACAGCTTTTATCAAACATTTTTATACAATGGATCAGACTTTCACAATAATGATCCAAAATATCTAAAACCCACTCATTATTCAGGAAACACCTTGCCAGAAACATTGCAAGACATTCAAGAGATTGTTACACTGTGTAAAGATCACAACATAGCCCTGACGGTATTCATCAATCCAATCCACCATACGACCTACCAAGATACCAATAAGCAATTGTTAAAAAGATTTAAAACCTCTTTAGCTAAGATAACTCCTTATTATGACTTTAGCGGACCGAATGCTATGACACAAGATAATCATAATTTTGTCGACACCTCGCATTACACGGTGACCATCGGCGATCAACTCCTCATGAAAATGGATGAATATAAGAATAAGGAAATTGAATAAATGCGTGCTTTGTATAATACTTTATCTATCAATAACACAATAAATTACATCCGATCGATTGTAAGTACTAATCTTTTAAATTACTTATTAATACTTTATGCTTTTTTTATCCCGATATCTAATAAAGCCCCTTCATTTATTTTAATTCTTATTGCTCTCTTATTATTATTATTTACAAATGACTTTAAAAGTCGTTTTACCGCGATTATCAAAGACAAAGTAGTGCAAGCTTTTATACTGTTTTACCTCATGCATTTTATTTGGATGATAGGAAGCGAGCATATGGATGCCGCAATCTTCAAAGCGTACCACTATAAGTCCATCATCAGTATTATCATCATCGCAATGACAATCAAAAAAGAATTTATTACTAAAATTTTAACAAGCTTTACCGCTGGAATGCTAGTAAGTGAATTATTCTCATATGCTATGGCTTTAAATCTAAAAATACCGCTAGTACACCTTAGAGAAGGGATGGGAAATGTCCCGTTCATGCAGTCTTATACACAATATGCAACCGTACTTTCTATCACATTGGGACTCATTCTTTATAATCTCTTAACAGATAAAGAAGCAAATATTTATAAACGAATATTTTTAACGTTCTTTTTCACAAGCGCTTCGTTCAATATATTTATTGTAGCTTCAAGAATTGGTTATGTTTTATATGCAATATCCATTTTTACCGTTTTATTCTTTATTTATAGAAAAAAAATTAAAAAAATTCTTTTACCCGGGATACTTCTTATAGCTCTTGGATATACGCTCGCATATAACTTCAGTGGTCTATTTAAAGAGAGAACAGCACAATTATATCATGATGTAATATCGATACCGGATGGTGATTTCAGTACGTCAAATGGCGCACGTGCAGGCTATTATTTTTATGGGACAGAAATTATTAAAAATAATATTATTTTTGGCGTAGGAACCGGTGATCATATTGGAGAAGTTAAAAAATTAATCTTGAGAGACGAACAAAATCAATCCAATAAAGACAACTTACTTGTAAATATTTGGAATTACAATTGTGCGAGTCTTCACAGCGAGTACTTAGACAATACCATACAATTCGGTATCATAGGATTGATTGTTTTTCTAAATATTTTTTATCAGCTTTTATTCTATACGCAGATTGATAACAATAGAAGAGTTATACAGCTCCTACTGATAGTAAGTATGCTCTTTGTATCCGTAGGATCTGTTGTTTTTCTTGCTGAAGGCATTGTCCGGGTATTTGTATTTTTATCTGCCATCAGCCTTTATACCTATGAAGAAAGACAAAAAATGGAAATAGCTAATAACTAGTTTTATTGAGTCTTTTAAAACATTTACGCGATCTCTTCCATACTAAAAAATTATATGGAAAAGAAAAATTCTTACTATTTTTTTGAAGTGTCTGACACAAACATAAATCTCGATTATATTCACTCTCTTTATTTCTGCTCAAATTGGTTGTATGCCACCGATATGCTGCCACTTTTTCATCAAAGAAAATTAATAGGTTTTTAGCAACTACTCTAAGATAAAAATCCCAATCTTCAATCATCAAACTTTCATCATAAAAGCCTACGGTATCGAATAATCTTCTGTCTATAAAACTTGTCGGCCCTACAATTGACCATCGCTTAATAATCTCTTTTTTGATCCCTGCATCGCTCAAATATCTTTTTTTTAGGGCTCCACGCTGCTCAAACATAGCACTATTAAACAGGATACTATCATCGTCATCAACAACAATCGCATCCGATACCAGCATCAATTTATTTGGATGTTTCTGTAAAAACTCTACCCTTTTAGCAAATGTATTATTGATAAAATAATCATCACTTGCAATTAATGCAATGTATTGTCCGCTTGATAAAGAAATCAATTCATTTAAGGTTTTAGTGATGCCTTTATTCTCTCTCTTTTTATAAATGATTTTTATATTTTCTTTATTATTTTCTATCCAATTTAAAAGATTGCTAGAATCCATTTCTGTAGAACCATCATCAATAATCACAATTTCTTTATTTGGATAAGTATCTTCCATAACACTATTCAGAGTAGATACTACATATCGATTATGGTTATAATAGGGTATAAGAACACTAATAAGAGGGCAATCGATAGTGTTCATTAAAATAAATTCACTATTTCGATAATTTTTTGAGTATCATGCACTGCTTGAATACCGCTAATCGGTAAACTCAAAACTTCGGCATGAATCTTTTCACTTACAGGATAGCTCAGTTCATTCCATTCTCGATATGCGCTTTGTTTATGTGGAGGAATTGGATAATGGATTAGCGTTTGAATCTCATTCTCACTCAAGTATTTTTGAAGAGTATCTCTCTCCTTCACACGTATCACAAATAGATGCCAGACATGCCCTTTTTGCTCTTTGAGACTTGGTAAAATAATTTTTTTATTTTGAATATTTTCAAGGTAATAATTAGCAATCTTTCTTCTATTCTCAATTTCGATATCTAAATGGGCAAGTTTAACTCTAAGAATTGCTGCTTGTATCTCATCTAGCCGACTGTTAACCCCTTTGTAAAGGTTTTCATACTTCTTATGGCTTCCATAATTTCCCAATGCACGCACTGTCTCGGCGAGGGCATGGTCATCGGTTGTAATCGCACCGCCATCTCCTAATGCTCCAAGATTTTTACCGGGATAAAAACTAAAACCGCTTGCATCTCCCAAACCGCCGCTTCGCTTATCACCGAAATATGCTCCATGTGACTGTGCTGAATCCTCAATAACTTTCAAGGCATACTTTTGGGCAATAGCATTGATTGCCTCCATATCACACACTTGGCCATAAAGATGGACAGTCAAAATCGCTTTTGTTTTAGCTGTTATTTTTTCTTCAATTCTTTCTGGATCTAAAAGATACGTATCCACTATAGGTTCAACAAGTACCGGGATCAATCCATTTTCAGAAATTGCTAGAATCGAAGCAATATAAGTGTTTGAAGGAACAATGACTTCATCCCCTGCTTGTATAATTCCAAGCTCTTTATATCCCCTCAGAATAAGAATAAGGGCATCTAAACCATTGGCAACGCCGATACAATATTTTGTTCCGCAATACGTAGCAAATTCATTTTCAAATGCTTTACACTCATTTCCGTGAATATACCATCCACTGTCAATGACTCGCGTACATGCTTTGATCATATCTTCCCGATACTGGGCATTTAAAGCTTTTAAATCTAAAAATGGAATCATTCAGTCCCTTTTATTTTATTGTTTCTGCATTTATTACAAACAAATGTTTCATTACATTTTTGCCCGCATTGACATAGATAGCCAACGAATTTCGCCGGATTTCCATACCAAAGCTCATGTTTGCCAATATTTTTAGTAACAACACTTCCTGCACCGATCATCGCGTATTCATCTATGATAATACCACCGATAATTGTACTATTTGCCCCTATTGAAGCCCATCGTTTGACAATTGTTTTTAAAAATTCTATCGGATACTGTTTTGAGCGAGGGAGAAAATCATTGGTAAAAGTAACATTTGGACCAATAAATACATTATCTTCGATTGTTATACCATTCCAAATTTGTACACCGCTTTTTATTGTAACGTCATTACCGATATGAACATCATTTTCAATCAAACATTGCGCATTAATATTACAATTTTCTCCGATCGTTGCACCCTTTAAAACCACACAAAATTGCCAAATATTTGTATTTTCACCAATATTTTCTGACTGTACATCTGCCAATTTATGGATCATTGATGTGCTACTTTTAAGAATTCATCATAATCACGCAAGTAATCATTTTCATCGTAATAGTTATCTGCTAATACCATCAAAACACAATCAGAGCTAAAATTGTACATTTCACGCCACACTAAACCTTCAATCAAAAGTCCCTGCGTCGGTGCATTAAGCTCTATGTGTTGCTTTGTCATCCCATCGTCAAGTAAAAAAGTACAGCTTCCACTCACACAAATAGCCAACTGCTTAAGATTTTTATGTGCATGAAATCCCCGTCGGATATTTTCTTTAGTACTAAAAATGTAATACACTCTTTTGACATCAAAAGGGACATTGTGATTTTCTTCAAGCGCAATTAGTGAACCACGATTATCCCCTTTGACAATAAAATCGACTGTTTCTATATTCATATCGTAGGCACAACTTCTGATGAATTTAATACCGGCGATAATACCATTTTACGGCTAAAAATCGGTTTAGTGAACATTTAATCCCTGCTCACACACATACACTTGTTGTGATTCTTTTTCTCTCATCTGTGCTACTTGCAAACTCGCATCACCTCGGTCATGCGCTTTATGATGGAGATGAAAAACATTGGCTGCGTTTTTGCACGATTTTAGCTTCAAGCCGTACGCACGAAACCGCCAATCCAAGTCCATATCATCGGATACTGCCGTTTCGCCATAGCTCTCATCGAATCCGTTAATCGCAATCATATCAGAGCGAAAACAAGCAAAATTGCACCCCAAAATTGCACTGCTTCGTTGGTACGATTCAAAAAGTAGCCGATACAGCAAGCCCTTGGGATTAAGATAGATTCCTTGCTTAAAACGAGACTCTTTATCTGACATCAACCTCGGTACATATTTCCAAAATGATTTTTCAAATTCCCATGAGAGTAAATTTCCGTCTCGCATTTCTTTGGAAAAATCAGCAGGGAGATTAAGCCGTCTCCCTGTTCGTACCACACCCTTTTGTGCTAATGCCACATGGGCTTCTACAAACGTTGTATAGGGGATACAATCACCATCAATAAAAATAAGTAAATCTCCATCGGCAGCCAAAACTCCATTATTCTGTGAGCGTGCTTTTCGGACTCCACTATCGTCTTGAAACGTATGTTTAATCGAAATAGTTTTTACTGAACGGATGTATGCCCTCATCGCTTCACTATTGGCATCTTCAGCCACTACCAGTTCAAAATTAGAATATGTTTGGTGTTCCAGTGCTTTAATAATCAAATCAAGAGATTGAATATCTTTGTATACCGCAACAATAATGCTCACTTTCATAACTGCTCCAATAGTATCCGTAGTTTTTCAAATTGTCTTTGACTCTCAAACACTTCCAATGCCTTCGTCTTTCCTGCTTCAGCAAACGTCTGAGTAAAAACTTCATCCCGATAAAGTTTTTGAAGTTTATCTGCCAAATCATCACTATCAAATGTTTTGAAAAGCAATCCATTGACTCCATCATCAATGATTTCCAACGGTCCGCCGCTATCACTGGCGACGACACAGACACTGCACATCATTGCTTCAATCAAAACCAGTCCGAATGTCTCATTCTCCGTTGCCAATATTATCACATCACACACTTGCATAAGCGTCTGCGCTTCACGAGTAAAGCCCGTAAAAATTATTCGATCTTTTAACCCACGCATTACCACATCTTTGCTCAACGTATTGAGATATTCATCACTCATTGCATGTCCGACGATGAGTGCTCGTGCATCAACTCCCTGTTGAATTAGCGTTTCTACTGCATCAATGACAACATATTGCCCTTTTTGAGGTTCGATACGTCCTACAATCCCCACCGTAAACGACGTTCCCAATCCTAGCTGTTCACGACGACTCTTTTTTTCTTCCTCGCTAATAATCACAGGCTGTTGCGCACCGATGTAAAGTACCTCAGTTTTGGGGCGAATATCGTGAGGGATAAATTTCTCGATTTGTGATTTTACCTGATGGGTGACGGCTAAGATCATGTCGAGATTTTTATACAAAAAACGGTGGTAAAAATCGTCTTTGAAACGGGTCATTGTCATGTGGCGAGATTGGACGACTTTTGGTTTACGCGAAGAAAGGAGTTTGGCCATTACTGCAAGTGGCAAATCTTTCGTCCAATGCAGGTGAAGAATGTCAATAGCTTCGTTATCAATGATGCTGGCAAGTTCTCTCGCACCAAGCCATGAGAGAAAAACACTTCGCCGTTTTAAAGTCATATAGCGGTATGAAGTATCCTCATAATAGCTCTTTAGCTTCCCTTTTTCGTTAATGACGCTGATACACTCCTCACCCAAATAGTGTGATGCACGCATCATATAAAGTTCTAATCCACCAAGATCGGGAGAAAGGCACAGTTCGCAGATTTTATTCGCCACGTTTACTCTCTTGTTCAAGATTCAATTCATACAGTTTGATATATTTATAAAAATTCGTCGCAAAATGGGAAAATGCGATGATTAGTCCTGCATATCCGTCCAGAAATCCCCGCTTCAAGATATAAGTGCGAAAGAAAGAATATAGCCCATTAAAAAATGCTTTGGCAGGAGAGGAAGATTTTTTACCGACATTGTCATTGGCAAAAAGAGTTGAGTAGCGGTCAAGCTTGATGATAAAATCAGAGATGCTCATGTAGCTGTAATGCTTCATATTTCCCTCAATAGGCTCTTTTTTCATACCCTCATCGATGATGTTTTCATGAACGGCATTATCATTAAAGCGGGTTACCGATTTGTTGTACAAACGGCGGATTTTTTGGTTATTCCAACCGCTGTATTTAATCTGTATCTCTTTGTAATATGCCAAAAAGTTGACAATGTAAATCGTATGAGAATCCAAAACTTTCGTCTGTAGAGCATGTAATAAACCCTCACCCACTACTTCATCGCTGTCGATAATAAGTACCCAATCATGCTTTGCAAAACTCGCCGCACGGTTTTTGGTTGTGCCAAATCCGTCGAAATTTCCTTCGATTAAATGGACATTGGGATAGTCTCGTGCAATCTCCAACGTCCCGTCAGTCGAGCCATTATCATACACGACCACATCCTCAAACTCTCGCAAACTTTCCAACGTTTTACAGATAGTACGTGCTCCGTTTTTAACAATCATTACTGCCGATACATTCATCTTAACTCTTTATCATTTTAACTACGGTTTTAAACCAAAATCCGAACTGTTTTAGAGGTTTAAACAGCTCATCATGGCTTTTAAGGGCATCCCCTTTTATACGGTATACCAATCCGCCTATTCCGTCCCATGAAGGATTGAGGGCATTGCCGATACGAAATACATACCCATAATGTTCACGTGCTAGCGCAACTGCCGCATCGTTGTATTTTCCATAGGGCAATACGAATGATTCGACACGGTAGCCCAGTTTTTCTTCGAGGATGACTTTGGAGCCAAAAATTTCACGCTCCAAATCAACTCCTTCATCACTGAGATTAATATGGTTCATAGAGTGGGAGGCAATTATAACATGACCGCTTTGAACCATCTCTCGTAACTCCACATACGTACAAAACGGTGCAAAGGTTTGATGATTTTCGTAAATTTCATGATGCTTTAAAGAGAGACGTTTTTCTGGTGCAACGTCGGTATCATCAAGAATATAGGCACAGGGGACAGCAAGTAAAGCTTTTAGGTTGTATTTCTTGAGCAAAGGAAATACATAATGATAAAAATCATAATAGGCATCATCAAACGTAAGACAAATCGAAGAGCTTTGCAACTCCTCTCCCGGAAAAACTGTAACATAGCGTTCGCTAATCAGACGTAGATGCGCATCCATCATCGAATCTGAATTAGAAAGGGGTAAATCATCGCTGTTAATATGGTGATACATTACTACTGGAATCATAATTCCCTTTCTAGAATCTTTAGTCTCATTATACAAAATTTACACCTTTTTAGAAATTACAGCTATAATACATAACAATATTTACATATAAAGGAATACAGATGTCGGCTACATTGCGTAAAAATTTTGTTTTTGATGCCATAGTTGTCTCTCATTTGGAAGAGATTGCTCGTGTCGAAGGACTTTCGTTGACAAAAGCGATTAACAATATGATTGAGCAACGATACGAAGAGATTGCAAAGCAAAAGAGAATTGAGGCTTTTGAAAGTATCGTAGGTAGTGCTTCTGGGGTATTTGGGAATCTAACGATACAAGAAATTAAAGCACAAATGGATGTTTAAACGAATATTTTTAGATGCTAATATCTTAATCGACTCAATCGATAATCAAAGACCTATGCATCACAGAAGTACTGCTCTCATCCGTTTTTGTTTGGAGAAAGAAATTCCTGTATTTACAAGTTGCGATATTGTAACAACGGTTTATTATCTTAGTGCTAAAAAAGACAAAAAGCAGGCACTCAATGAAATTACAAAAATCAACCGTTTTTGTAAAATTATCGACTTTTCGAACACCGAGGTAGAACAAACGTGTGATTTAATGGCTCAAAACAGTGATTTTAAAGATTTGGAAGACACGATCCAATATATCCTCGCCAAAAAAGCTTTATGCGATTGTATTGTCTCCAATGATAAAAACTTTTTGAGTCCCGATATTCTTCTCCTTAACAGTGAAGAATTTTTTGAAAGGTTTGCATTATGAAAATTTCATTGACCACTGGGCTTCAATATACTCATCTCTCTAGCTCCTTTGAATCGATTCAAAAAATCTTTGCCGGAGATAATCACTCTATCCACAAAGCACGCAATGAACTCAAAATTATTGAGATAGAAGGAATTAAAACGGTCGTCAAATCGTTTAAAATTCCTCATGTATTGAACCGTATCGTCTATACTTTTTTTCGCAAAAGCAAAGCCTATAAATCGTACCATAATGCCCTTCGCTTGAAAGAGTTAAACATCTCTACCCCTGAACCTATTGCGTTGATCGAGTTTTTTGAAGCGGGTCTTTTAGGGGAAAGTTATTTTATCTCAGAATTTTTCGACTACGATTTCACTATCCGCACACCTCTGCTCGAACCGCTCGAAGATCGAGAAGCCATTTTTACCGCCTTCGCTACCTATACCTATGGCTTACACCAAAAAGGGGTATGGCATTTGGATTACTCTCCCGGTAATATTCTCATTAAAAGAGTAGAGAGTGGGTATCAGTTTAGTATCGTTGACATCAATCGAATGGAGTTTAGAGAAATTAGCCCCCTTCAAGGATGTGAAAATTTTAATAAATTATGGGCGAGTGATGAAGAGCTGGAGATTATGGGACGTGAATATGCACGACTTTGTGGATTTAATGTTGCAGTGACGATTGCCGAAATGAAACGGCATAATGATGCCAATAAGCGGATCAAGAATTTTAAAAAACGACTCAAAAACCTGCTAAAAGGCGATTTTTCAACTCCTGCTTAACGTTCTCGAACATCTCTGCGCGTCCCGTAGAATCTAGGGGAATCATAAAATGGTGTTGTTTTTCTTCTTCCCCGATACTTTTCCATCGTAACGCGGAGGCAAAACGAGAATCTCCAAAAAATGTAAACGTCTCACACCCGCTGGCACTTGCCAAATGATACGTCCCCGTCGAGGTACTGACAAAGAGTTTAAACCCACTCAGCAATGCCGCGAAATCCACAACACTTCCGCGAGAACGATAAAGGACAACCCTACTCTCACCCAGTAGCTCTTTGGCTTCTTCGTAGAGTTTTTCTTCATCAGGACCAAACGTCATCACGACATCAATGTTTTCAATTTCTTGGGCAAGCCATACCAACTCGATGTATTCACGAAGTGTCCAGTTGGCATCTGAAGAGCCTCCGAAACCGGGATGAAAAGCAACTACTGGTTTAGTGATAGCGTACTCTTCACAAAATGCTTTAAAAGTATCATCGTCGAAATGCAAAAGGGGTTTAGGAAAATCGAGATTTATATCCCTAAAAAGTGCTCTTGTGAGCTGAAGATTGTATTCAAACTCCGCCATTTTACCTTCGCTACGACGTTGCGTGATACGACGATTGTAAAAAATTTGAGCGATTTTAGTAGCGGGGGCGATACGGATGGGGATACGGGCAAGCCATTGCGCGAGAGCGACACGTGTATTGGAAAAAAGGGTGATAGAAGCGTCGATACGGGCTTGTTTGATTTTAAATGCCAATGCTAAAATATCCTCACCACCATCCACAATCACCTCATCAATAAAAGTGCACGATTGAGCTAACTTACGGTTGAGCGGTGCGACAAGGACAATGATACGATTAGTTGGATTTTGGTGTTTGAGGACGTACAATGTCGGCAATGCAGTAATAAAATCACCCAGTTTGTCATTGCGCACTACCAATATATTCATTGTTCACCTTTTTAGCCGTCATTCCCAACTCGATTGGGAATCCAGTGCTCTTAAATACAGGAGATGGATCCCGTATCTACCCTAAAGGGCACGTGAAGTACGGGATGACAAGTGTATTTAGAATTTTACCCAATATCGCTATAATCTCACCATGAAAGAACCATTCGCTTGGGATACTTATTCCGACCAGCCTGCCATTATTAAAGATAAAGCACTAAAGCAACAAATGCGTCGCAGTGCCCTCCCCTCACTTATCAAAACATTTTGCATTGCGCTAATCACCCTCCCCATTGCCTTGATACTTATGCCATTCATGCCACGGCGTACCATTTCGGGAGAGTCATTTTTCGGTATGGGGGTGAATTTGGACAAAGAACCCAATACGACTCCCTACCTCATCCATGAACTGGGCGTACAAAAACTGCTAATTCGTATTCCGCTGTGGGAGATGGATCGACTGACTGAATACGTTGCTTTTATCAAAACATTCAAAGAGAAACATATCACGGTTACTTTATTGCAAGACCGCGAACATATAACTTCTCCCAGTATGACAAAAGACCATTTCATCCAAATTTTTGAAGCACTTGAAGGGGTTTGTTCTACTTATGTTATTGGCTCTACCATCAACCGTGCCAAATGGGGATTTTTTAGCGTCAATGAATATTTAAATTTCTATACACTCGCCTACCAACTCAAAAAAGAGCGCTTCCCCCACCTCAAACTCATCGGCTCCAATGTTATCGATTTTGAGCTTCACTTCACCACCCATACTCTATTTAATTTTCAAAACATTCACTTCGATGCACTAGGAAGTCTCCTCTATGTTGACAGACGCGGTGCTCCTGAAAATACCCAAATGGGGTTTAATCTCATAGGTAAAATCAATCTCCTCTACTCTCTACTGGTTCTAAGCCCAAAAGCGTCCAATGAGCTTATCATCACCGAGACCAATTGGCCCATTAGCGGTACAGCTCCGTATGCCCCTACCAGTGAGACAGAGTGTGTGAGTGAAGAGGAGTATGCCGCTTTTATGGTTCGCTATTATCTGGAAGCCTTTGCCTCCCAAAAAGTAAGCTGTCTCTATTGGCATCAGCTGATTGCTCCGGGCTACGGACTCATCGATAACCGTGAAGGGATTCGCAAACGAAGTGCTTTTGAAGCCTATGCAACCATGTTGGCCCATGTAAGCGATGCACACTTTTTACGATACCGCAAAAAAGCACAGGAGTATCTTCTCGTGTGTTCTACCCCCAGAGGAAATTTACATATCACATGGACCCTCACCTCATTACCCATTTACACCTATAAGGCTTCTTTGTGAAAATTCTTATACTTCTCCCCAACTGGCTCGGTGATGCAGTCATGGCAACGCCTGCTATTGAAGCACTGTGTCTCATTTATCCTGAAGCCCAACTCACTCTCGTAGGCTCGTACGTGAGCATCGAAGCGCTTAAACATCATCCGCAATGTGTCCGTTCTTATGTCGATGAGACGAAAAAAAGTGGCAACCGTTTCCTCAATACCTACCGCTTTGCAAAAGAACTGGGCATGCACGATATGGCAGTCACCTTTCGCAATCAGCTCCACTCCTCGCTTTTGCTACGTTGGAGCGGTACACCCATCACCGCAGGGCGAGCAAGTTGGCACTCTCGTCTTCTTTTAACTCATGCCATCAAACCATTCCATCCAAGCCATCTCGTTGAGCAATATAGAGACATTGCCCAAAGTCTAAGTAAAAAACCACTCGAAATCGGACACCTGAAACTCCATATCAAACCTCACGTCTTTGAGCGTCCAACTTTGGGAATCAATCCGGGAGCAACGTATGGAAGTGCCAAACGGTGGTATCCGCAAAAATTTGCCGAAGTAGCGCGTGCTTTTAGTGATTCCTATAAGATTGTTTTATTCGGAGGTCCCAATGAAGTGGAGATGGCGAATGACATTGAATCACGTCTCCATGGAGTAAATGTCACAAACCTAGCAGGAAAAACATCGGTTCAAGAGCTGTGTGCGATGATTGGAGGATTGGATTTATTTATCACCAACGATAGCGGTCCAATGCACGTTGCGGCGGCGTATCAAGTACCGACTGTGGCGATTTTCGGTCCAACACGTCATCTCGAAACGTCTCAATGGAAGAATGAAAAAAGTGTGATTGTACGACACGATATGGAGTGCGCTCCGTGTATGAAGCGAGAATGCCCACTAGGGCATCATGAGTGTATGAAGAGCATAACCTCGAATGAGGTTATTGAGGCTGTAAAAAAATTAGCGTCATTCCCAACTTGATTGGGAATCCAGTGCTCTTAATGCAGGGGATGGATCCCCGATCGGGTCGGGGATGACAGAGGACTAGCACACAGTAGTGCTGTTAATTCTTTCAATCGTTGCCGTCGTACTTTTCCCATCTACAAACTGAACCAATCGTAATTCTCCCGAAAATTCGGCTCCAACCACTGATTTCCCCTCATAATCTCCCCCTTTGACGAGAATATCTGGAGCGATGCTTTTAATAAGTTCATACGGTGTTTCATCGCTAAAGAGGACAACATAATCGACCGCTTCCAATGCACCCAAAATATACGCCCGATCTTCTTCACTGTTTACCGGACGAGTCGGACCTTTGAGCACACGTACAGAAGCATCCGTGTTGAGTCCAACAATCAATACATCCCCATAGCTTTTTGCCTCTTGGAGGTATTTGACATGCCCGACGTGAAGAATATCAAAACACCCATTCGTAAAGACGATTCGTTTGTTTTTAGCTTTAAGGCGTTGCACAATTTCCACAATCTCACTGGCAGATTTTAGATGAGTTCGTGAATCGCTTTGGTGGAGTGTTGCTTCATACTCTTCAATCTCTTCGAGAGTAACGGTTGCAGAACCTATTTTACCCACGACGACTGCGGCTGCACGATTTGAAAATACCGCCGACTCATCGATACTCATCCCACACGAGAGAGCAAAGGAAAGCGACGCGATTACCGTATCCCCCGCTCCCGTCACATCAAAAACTTCACGGGCAACCGTTGGAAAACGGCGCATTGAACCATCATCGATTGCAATCCCATCTTCAGAGAGGGTAATCATCGAACATTCCAAATCACACGTCTCTTTTAGACGCAAGAGTGCCGTGCGCAATGACGCTTCATCATTAATCGCAATCCCAGTAGCTTCTGATGCCTCTTTTTTATTGGGCGTAAGCAAATAGGCACCACGGTACTTGGTGTAATCTTTCCCTTTGGGATCGACAAGCACTTTTTTATCCAGTTCACGCGCACTTTGGATAATTCCCTGTGCGAGAGCATCGGTAATCACCCCTTTGCCATAATCAGAAAGGATCACCACATCACACTCATTCATTACCCGCGAGGCATACGCTATGACAGCTTGCGTTGAGCCATCCGAAATCGACTCTTTTGATTCACGGTCATAGCGGAGAATTTGTTGGTTTGAAGCAACAATACGGCTTTTTTTGGAAGTTTTGCGATCGTTTTGAACCACCAATCCCTCGTCAGACACCCCAATCTTTTCCAACATTTCTCGAAGCTCTTCACCGCTCTCATCATTTCCGATTACCCCAGCCACACAGACAGTTGCACCCAAGGCTACGAGATTGTTAATCACATTCCCCGCACCGCCTAAAACCGTCGTCTCACGGGAAATATCGACCACCTGCACGGGGGCTTCAGGAGAGATACGCTCACACCCTCCCCACAGATAATGATCGATCATCAAATCACCAATGACCAGAATACGGGGATGGACATTGTGAAGATGCATCATGAAAGTTCCTCAACGAATAGTCGTTTGATCTCCGGAACATATGCAGCGATCCCATCTTCAAATTCAAAACGTGGTTGATAATCCAATACGGCATTTGTCGATCCAATATCGGCTTCAGTATGAAACTGATAACGTCCGATGTAAGGATTAGGGACATACTCACATTCAAACGATGTCCCCAATTTTGTTTGCAAAATATCAACCATCGACTGAAACGAACGGGCTTTGCCTGTCCCCACATTAAATACACCTGATTCCCTCGGGCTAGCGGCTAAAATATTGGCTTGGATAATATCTTCGATGTAGATAAAATCACGCAAGATTTGATCGGAGTTTTCAAACAGTTTCGGATTTTTACCCTGCAAAAGCTGATGACCAAACTGAATCACCATCGACGCCGTTTTGTTTTTAAAAAACTCTCGTGGTCCATAGACATTAAAATACCGTAAACCTACAATACTGATATTAGTGTGTTTTTTGGCATATCGGCGTGCGGTGTGATCCATCATCAGCTTGGAAAATCCATACACATTTTGAGGCGCTTCACGTCCGACACGCTGCGGTGAAGGGGCATCACCATACGTCGCACCCGATGACGCATAAATCATATTCGCACCGTGGGCTACGGCGATGTCAAGCAAATCAATAAACGCATTGACGTTGGTTTGAATCATCAAATCCTGTTCCAACGCCGTCGTATCCGAAATCGCCGCTTCGTGATAGATATAATCAAATTTATACTGAGTGCTTAACTGAGCGAGAAGTGATTTATCATTGATATCTCCACTGATCACATCACCACGGAAGCCGATTAAGTTTTTAAAATGACCGAAGCTTTTGAGATTTCCATTGGAAAGGGTGAGATTGGAGCGAAATAAATCCAATACAATCACGTGTGCTTGAGGATAATTTTCTTGAAAATAAAAAGCAAGATTGGAGCCAATGAAGCCTGCTCCCCCTGTAATGAGAATGGTTTTGTCATTAAAATCAACATCACTGTAGCGCATTCGTAATCCTTGCCAATATAAGTATCATATTGTAACAAAGCTTGCTTTAAAGGATGAAGATATTAGTGTGATTTAAGATTGATAGGATTATAATGATGTGAAATTTTTATAATGGAGAAACAAATGAAAAAAATTGCTCTTGCAATGTTATTCGCTGGTGTATCAATGATGGCTGCAGACGGAAAAGCTCTTTCTGCTAAATGTGCTGCGTGTCACGGTGCTAGCTTCGAAAAAGCGGCTCTTGGTAAATCAGTTATCGTAAAAGGTCAATCAGCTGCTGCTGTTGAAGCTTCTTTGAAAGCATACAAAGCAGGTACACAAAACAAAGCTGGTATGGGCGCATTGATGAAAGGTCAAGTGGCAACTATGTCTGACGCTGACATCAAAGCTGTTTCTGATTACGCTGCAAGCATCAAATAATTAAACGCCAAAGGGAGCAAAAGCCCCCTTTGACTACGTTAACACTAGGTTTCGCTCAGCGCGAGGCTCGCGTGCAGTGAACCGCACTTTTTTAATCCTCTTAATACTTCCAAAATTATTCTGGTCTATACGCTTTCTTTTTTAATTCTTCCCGTTTTTTCTGTTGATCCGCTAAATCATTGAGCTCTTTTTCATCATCAAAATGTACTTGTGACATCATCTTTTTTTCATCATCAAACTGACCATTTTTAATACCCCATAAAAACGCGGCCAATGCAATAGCCCCTAAAAATAAAGAAGCCCCCAACATCATCGCTACTACCCAACTGTCCACAACTTGCTCCTTATTTATACATCCAACGGCTTCGCATCGAATTTCCCACCACGAGAAGTGAACTAAACGACATCGAAATCGCTGCTAACAGCGGTATCACATACCCCATCATCGCCAGAGGAATGGTAATCGAGTTGTAGACCAATGAAATCCCCAAATTTTGCTTGATAAGCCCATACGTCCGTCTGCTGATAGCAAAAGCTTCTGCTAGAGATGTCAATGAATCATTTAAAAGCACAACATCACTCACCTCGATGGCAATATCGCTTCCGCTTCCCATAGAAATACCGATGTCTGCGCGTGCAAGTGCGAGCAAATCATTGACCCCATCTCCTGCCATGACAACAACATGCCCCTCGGTATGCGCCATCTCTATAAACGCCGCTTTTTGTTCAGGGCTTAAATGGGCATGAACCTCATCAATCCCAACTTCATCAGCAACTCGCTTCGCTGCACGCTCATGGTCACCGGTGAGCATAACCACACGTAAACCAAATTTCTTCAATGCACGTATCGATTCAAACGCTTTTTCTTTCGGCAAATCTCGAAGCTCGTACGTCGCCACTAACACCCCATCAACCGCGTAATAAAAAAGACTTTTGTCACTTGCTGACTCTATTTCTATTGTGCTATCACCCATCAGTAGAGCATTACCGCCCACAATCATTTTTCCATCAAGGCGTGCCACAACTCCTCGTGCCGGAATCTCATGGAGATCTTCAAGAAGCACCTGCGCTACTGTCTCATCGGTACGCTCCAAGTACTCTGCCACCCCGCGACTAATCGGATGTTTGGATGCTTTTGTCAACGAATAAAGAATGTGAGGATTAAATATTTCGTGAATCGTCGCATACACGACTTCAGGACGACCTTGTGTAATCGTACCGGTCTTATCCAGCACTACCATCGACGCTTTCGCCATCGTCTCGATTTGCGCCGCTGATTTAAACAATATCCCTCGTTTAGCCCCCAATGCAAGTCCAACCAAGGTAGCAACAGGAGTAGCAAGCGCCAATGCACACGGACACGCAATAATAATCACTGAAATCCCCACCATCAAAGAGCGGTCAAAACTGTGCGGCCAAAAATACCAAAACCAAAACGTCCCGATTGCCAAGAATAAAATCGTTGAGGAAAAGTGTTGCGACAAGCGATTCGCCAACTTCTCGATATTAGGTTTATGACTCAACGCATTTTCGAGCAAATTGACCAAATTCGAGAGAGTCGAGTGGGCAAAATCTTTGGTCGCTTTGTACGTTAACAGAGCATCAATGCTCGTCGTACCGCTAATAATAACATCATTAGGACGTTTGAAAATAGGCTCCGATTCTCCCGTGAGATTAGACTCATCGAAATTCCCCTCACCGCTCATCACTATACCATCAATTGCACACCGTTCTCCGCTTCGGATACGGATGATGTCCCCTACTTTGACCTCATTGACATTGACGTCGCGAACCGTTTCTCCTTCAATAATCGTTACTTCTGAAGGGATATGTTTACTCATCACATCGAGAGTATCCGCAGCATTTTTACGGCTCAATACCTCTAAAAATTTTCCAAACAACACAAAGGTAATAATCATCGCTACCGAATCAAAATAGGCTTCCCCTTTTTCAAAAACAGTAATATAAATAGAGTAAAGATACGCCAGACTCGACCCCGTGACCACGAGCAAATCCATCGTGACCGCACGGTTTCGCAATCCATAATACGCCCCGCGATAAAAAACCCATCCACTGTAAAAAAGTACCGGCGTTGCCAAAAACCACTCAGCAATATTGAGAATCGTCTTAATATCTTGGGTAATTCCTGTAAAATATCCTGCATATTGCGCAACCGCAATCCACATCATGTTCATCGCGGCAAACGTCGCCACCGCCATGCGTAAATAATATTCTTTACGCTCTTTGTTCGCTCGCACCTCTTGAAACGATGCATCATAAGGAAATGCATTGTAACCGATGGCACGAATCATATCGATAATGGTCGAGAGCTTAAGAGTGTCTCCCTCCCATGTGATACGGGCTTTGTTATTTGTATAGTTGATATTTGCCTCGATAACACCGTCCATTTTATGAAGCGCTTTTTCATTAAGCCAAACGCACGCGGCACAGTGAATCCCCTCGATGACGAGAGAAACTTGGGACAACCCTTCTTTATCAAGAGTAACAAAACGCTCATGAAAAGCGGGAGTATCAAAATTGGAACTTGCCTCAAATTGTTCTGTTGGGGGTGCTAACGTAGTATCCCCCATTTTGGAATAAAAACTCTCCAACCCTTCGTCTTTAAGGAGATGAAAAATACCCCGACATCCATTACAGCAAAAGCGATACTCCCCATCATGAATCATCACCGAATCGCTAAATTCCAAATGGCAATGGTCGCATTTCACCTTAGACATATTCAAACTTCCCGCACTCTCGATTTTTTCGCACATAATTGTATTGTCCACAAATCCCCTGCATCACAATATACACTCCACTGCACGATCGGTATGCAAATCCTATCGCCATAGCAAGATTAGCTGTCGCTTCAATGGGGTCAATAGAAAAAGGAACCATAGCACCGGTAAAGACAACGGTTTTTTGCAAGGCTAATCCTGCAATAAACTCAGCACTCACATCCATTGTATCCGTACCGTGAATAACGATAATAACTTTTTCATTCGATTGCACTATCGTATCCGCCAACAAAGAACGATCCGCATCGTTTATCTCTAAAGAGTCTTTATAAATTATTCCCTGAACATCAATGTCTATCACCAACGATTTGAGTATGGTTTCAACTGCGTCGTTATCACGGGGGACAAACAACTCTCCGGCAAGAGGGTTGTATCGTTTATTAAAAGTTCCGCCCGTATTAAGGATAAGCATTAGAGAAGTTCTTTGAGTGAGGAAATAACACGATCTGCTTTTGATACTATTGCGCCACTGGAAAAAAGAATATTCATCCCCACTCCTGCACGTTGTGCCGCTTCAATGTCCCGCTCATTATCACCGATCATCACTGATATCTCCATATCCAAATCGTACTCTTTTTGTGCCTCTAAAAACATTCCCGGTTCAGGTTTGCGACACTCACACACTCCGTCGATACTCTCGTGATGCGGACAGTGATAAATATGGGTGATGGTGATGCCGAGCGTCTTAAAATACTCCACCATCCATTCACTCAAGAGTCTAAAATCTTCCTCGCTGTAATAGCCTCTTGAGATTCCCGACTGATTAGTCACGATGATAATGAGATACCCGCTCTCTTGATACGCACGGCATACCTCGACTATCCCCTCAATGAGTTCAAACTCCTCAATTTTATGGAGATAGTTTTTCTCGACATTGACCACACCGTCACGGTCGAGGAAAAGGGCTTTAGGCAACCCCTCCTCCGAATAGCTCTTTTTCGATAATGTCACAAAGAATATGCCCGATGAGGATATGAGATTCTTGGATACGCGGTGTCGCATTGGAGGGAATAATGATTGCGTAATCCGCCATTTGAGCCATTTTGCCCCCATCACGTCCCACAAGCGCTACCGTCATAACACCTTTGTCTTTTGCCGACTCGAAAGCGTTGATAATATTTTGTGAATTTCCCGACGTAGAGATACCGATAAACAAATCCCCTTCCTGCCCCATCCCCTCAAGCTGACGTGAAAATACTTTGTCATAACCGTAATCATTTCCGATCGCCGTAAGATTAGAAGTATCGGTTGTCAATGCCAGTGAAGGGATAGAAGGGCGATCAAAACCATAACGCCCTACCAGTTCTGCTGCTATATGCTGTGCATCTGCCGCTGATCCTCCATTTCCTGCCAACATTGTTTTCTTACCTTGTCGATAGACCTCAACACACGCCTTGGCAACCGTTACAATCGTCTCTAATAGCACATCGTTTTCTAAAATTGCTTGTTTCGTTGCCGCTGAATCGGCGATTTGCTTGATAACATAGTTCTTCATTCTAGTACCCTTATTTTAGTATTTTATCCCTGTCACCGAACGTACTTTTTCGATGATAGGTTGTGCGATAGCACTCGCTTTTAACGCACCGTTTTTTAAAATTTCTCTGACTTCGTCAGGACGTGCTTCATAATACGAACGCTTTTCACGATAGGGACGAAAATATTCCCACAGCACTTCGGCAAGATAGAGTTTGAAATGTCCATGCCCCTCACCGCCGCGCGTATAACGATCTTGCAAGGCAACACGCTCATTGTCATCCAAAAAGAGTTTGATAATATTATACACATTACACGTTTCAAACTCTTTGGGCTCTTCTACCCCGATGACTTCAGTCACAATTTTTTTGACCGTTTTAAGCTGCGATTTCTCTTCCCCGAAAATAGTGATGGTATTGCCATAGCTCTTCGACATCTTTTGCCCATCCGTACCGGGGACCGTGGCCACGTTTTCATCAACTTGAAATTCAGGCATCGTAAAAATATCACCGTATTGGTTGTTAAATTTAGTCGCAATATCCCGCGCAATCTCAACGTGTTGAATCTGATCTTTTCCGACAGGAACGACTTGCGAGCCAAACAGCAAAATATCCGCCGCCATCAGCACAGGATAGGAAAAAAGGCTATGGTTAGAGGCAATACCGCGAGCGGTTTTATCTTTATAACTGTGAGCACGTTCGAGTAATCCCATCGGCGTAAATCCAGAAAGTATCCAGTAAAGCTCCAAGACCTCTTTCACATCCGACTGTACCCAAAAGGTACTTTTGAGCGGATCCATCCCCAATGCCAAAAAGTCCGTTGCCGCTTGCATCGTGAGATGGCTCAAACGTCCGCCGTCACTGAGGGAGGACATCGCATGGTAATTGGCAATAAACGCAAATACCTCATGCTCGTCTTGCGATTGGATCATCGGAAGGATTGAGCCAAAATAGTTTCCAATATGCAAATCGCCTGATGGCTGAATACCTGTTAAAACGCGCACTGTAACTCCTTGAATAAGGATAATTTTACCGAATAGTGACTTAAGCTTCCTCTTAAGAAAAAGTGTGTTAAATTGTCACTATATCAACTAAAAGGATTTACCATGAATGTTCAAATTCACTCCAAAGAGATTTCTCTCACTTCACACCTCAACGATCATATTGCCGCAGCCATTGAAAATTTCAAACGCTATCACCTCGACATTACAACGGTAAATGTAAATATCAAAAAAGAAAAACAAAGTGTAGAAGTAGAGTTTGACATCCACATCGCTCACGCACAACCGGTTATCATCACCGACAGCGATACACAAATTGATACCGCCATCGACCTAGCCATTGATCGTGCTAACAAAGCATTAGGACGATTGCACGATAAAATGAAAGACCATCACGCCACATCACTTCGCGATATAGAAGTACCAGAAGAAGTTGAAGCAGAATAATGGCATATAATTGGGTTCTTTGGTTTCACATCATCTCTATGGTATCGTGGTTTGCAGTACTTTTTTACTTGCCGCGCCTTTTTGTCTATCATGTTGAAAACGCTAATAATGCGGGATTCATAGAGGTAGTTGGGGTCATGGAGATGAAGATTTATAAATACATCGGTGTCCCAGCCTTTTGGGCAACACTGATTTCTGGTACAGCATTGATTATCATGTCTACTGCCCATTATGGAATGAATGTATTTCAAATGGGAGGATGGATGCACGCAAAACTCACCCTTGTAGCGATTTTAACTGCTTACTTTTTTTCATTAGGACATTACCGCCTCAAGCTTCAAGAAAACAGTAGTTATAAAAATGGGAAGTTTTTTCGGATGTACAACGAAGTACCGACACTTTTGCTCATCGGTATCGTTGCTTTGGTTATTGTAAAACCGTTTTAATATCTTCGTCATTCCCAATTCGATTGGGAATCCAGCTCTTAAATCAGTTTCCCCATTCATTGTAGTATTTACTTCGTCCGTTCGCCCTGGGCCTGTCAAAGGGCAAACGGGCAAACGGGGAAACGGGGAAACGGGGAAACTATCTTACCACATCGCTCTTTTCTTATGCGTTTGTGGTTTTTTAGAGACATTTTTACTTTTTGCTTTAAAGAGTACCGGCGTCCCCTCAAAATCAAACTGCTCTCGCATCTGATTCGTCAAATATCGGCGATAACTAAAGTGCAATCCTTGAGGCTTATTCATAATCAATGCAATACGCGGTGGACGAATATCGTACTGTGTTGCGAAATAAAGACGAATATTCATACCGTTGATACTTGGCAAGATATGTTTACGCATCGCTGCTTGGATTACTTCATTGAGCTTACTTGTCGAAATACGCTGTGAATAGTTTTCATTGATTTTGAGCAACATATCAAAAATTCGGTGTACTCGCTGTTTGCTTTGCGCCGAAATCGTAATGATCGGGGCATAGCTCAAAAACTTAAATCGATCCCGTACTTCAAGAATAATCTTCTCATAATCTTCTTTAGGTGCCATATCCCATTTGTTGAGAACGATGAGACACGCGAGACGGTTTTTATCGACAAAACCGGCGATTTTTTCGTCCAAATCCATAAACGGTTGAGACGCATCGAGGACAAGCAACGCAATATCCGCATTTTCAAGCATCTCTTCAGTACGCATAAGAGCGTATTTTTCAATTCCTAAAATCTTGCCGCGTTTACGAATTCCCGCCGTGTCGATAAAGGTGATCTTCTTATCTTTATACTCAACCTCTTCATCGATGGGGTCAATCGTTGTCCCCGCAACCGAACTTACAACCGAACGCTCTTCACCCAGAAGCGCATTAAGAAGTGAGCTTTTCCCGACGTTGACACGACCGATGATAGCCACTTTCATCTTATCGGTATTTCCGGGTTCATACTCTTTTACAAGTCCTTTGAACGCCTCTTCCATCTCTGCAAGATCACCGTTCATCTCTCCATCGTCATCGTCGTCGTCCATATCATCGTCATCATCAGACTCTTCGTCATACGATTCGACAAATGAATCAAAACCATCCATTTGATCATCCTCTTCTTCATCGTCCGCTTCAGCCTCAGGCTGAACGATTGCGGATTCAGGAAGTACCGAAGCCACCCAGTTTAGCAATGGCAAAATGGAACGATTGTGAGAAACAGAAATACCGAAAATATTATTCGTACCAAACTCGTAATATTCCCAAAGCTTCTCTTGCATCTTGTCATTGTCGATTTTATTGACGACCAATGCAATCGATTTTCCCATCGCTTCAAGCTCATAAAAGAGTTTTTTATCATCTTCTTCAGGAAGACTTTTACCGTCCACCATAAAGAGGATAATGTCCGCTTTATGCGCCGCTTCAAGCGATTTTTCTTTGATTCGGTCAAAGAGTTCACACCCCTCGTCCAATCCGCCTGTGTCGAGAATTTCGACTTGTTTATCGACGACTACGGCGACACGTTTTTTGACATCTCGCGTTGTACCTGCTTGTTCGGAGGTAATCGCGTCACGCTGTTTCAGTAAACGGTTGAACAAAGAACTTTTGCCAACGTTTGGTTTACCGATAATGGCTAATTTTTGCATTAATTGCCTTTTTAAATAAGTGTTTCATTATAGCGTAAATGCACTTAGGGTATGATTTCCGAATGATATACTATAACTATGAGCAATTTAAAAACGACATTTTTCGTCTTGGAACACTCTGTGAATCCTTCAAACCTGATACGATAGTAGCCGTTGCGCGGGGGGGAATGACATTATCCCATGCTTTGTGTATGCATTTGGATGTACGAAATCTTCAAAGCATTCGATGTGAAAGTTATGATGGAGATGAGCAGCGTACAGCCCTAACTATTGTAGGTGAATCGATATTTTTGCCCTCTAAACGTATTTTAGTGGTCGATGATATTGTCGATAGCGGACAAACACTCCATGCTCTTTTGCCACTTTTACAGAGTAACAACCCTGATATTATTTTTAAAACTGCCTCACTCTTTACTAAACCTACAGCACTTATTCAACCTGACTTTTCCTTATATGAAGCTACGGATTGGATCGATTTTTTTTGGGAAAGAGATTTCTTAAAAAGCAATTTGCTATAATCCGCTCAGACTGTAAATTTTCAAAATTTTATCCACTAAGGATTGTTATGCCAAAAGAGTATATCTTCACTTCTGAATCCGTAACCGAGGGACACCCTGATAAGATGGCGGATCAAATCAGTGATGCAATTTTAGACTATATTATCGAACGTGATACTAAAGCGCGTGTTGCGTGTGAAACATTGGTCTCCAATGGTTTTTGTGTTATTGCCGGTGAGCTTAAAACCATTGCATACGCTCCTATGCAAGAGATTGCGCGCCAAGTCGTTCGTGAAATCGGCTATACCGATGCAACCTATGGATTTGATTACCGCTCGTGTGCTGTACTTAACGGTATCGGGGAACAATCTCCTGACATCAATCAAGGGGTTGATCAAGCAGACGGTGAAATCGGTGCTGGGGACCAAGGGTTAATGTTTGGCTATGCATGCCGTGAAACCGAAGTTCTTATGCCTTTGCCAATCTACCTTTCCCACCGCCTTGCAGAGCGTTTGGCTCAAGTACGAAAAGAGGGAATTATCCCTTACCTTCGTCCTGATGGTAAAACGCAAGTGAGTATCAAATACGTCGATGAGAAACCGGTATCGGTTGAAACCGTGGTTGTCTCTACGCAACATGCTCCCGATATTTCTCAGGAAAAATTGCATGCAGACGTTATCAAAGAAGTTATCGAGTATGTCATTCCTCGCGAACTAAGAGCTGAGAATATTGTTTATCACATCAATCCAACCGGCAAGTTCGTTATCGGCGGTCCTCAAGGGGATGCGGGGCTTACGGGACGTAAAATCATTGTCGATACCTACGGTGGAGCGTGTCCTCACGGTGGTGGTGCATTTAGCGGGAAAGACCCAACCAAAGTGGATCGTTCCGCTGCCTATGCCGCTCGCCATGTTGCTAAAAACCTCGTTGCATCAGGCGCATGTGATCGCGCTACTATCCAAGTATCGTATGCAATCGGAGTGGTTAAACCTATCTCTATTATGGTTAATACCCACGGGACGGCTGTCGTTGCCGAAGAAAAAATCGAAGCGTGTGTCAACGAGCTGTTTGATCTTACCCCTCGCGGTATTATCGAATCGCTCGATTTATTACGCCCAATCTATCGAAAAACTGCTGCGTATGGGCATTTTGGACGCGAACTTCCTGAATTCACATGGGAAAAAACAGATAAAGCAGATGCTATTCGAGCTTATTTAGGACTGTAATCTTTTCTCTTTGTCATTCCTAAAGCAAAGGGGAATGACAAGAGGTAACACCCATACTGATAAATCTCTCAAAACTTTTCTCTTTTTAGCTACCTTTAAAATTCTTCTGTTATAGTTACTCATATTTATAATTTAGGAGAACCCATGGCAGTAGTTATTAACGACACCTGTATTAACTGTGGCGCTTGTATCGATGAGTGTCCTGTAGAAGCAATCGTAGACGAGGATGATAACCCAACGGGTGAAGAAGTTTACTACGTTTATGGCGACAAATGTGTCGAATGTGTAGGTCACCATGATGCTCCTGCCTGTGCAACTGCTTGTCCAACTGAGGGTTGTATTACTTGGGATGAGATTGGTGAAAGCCCGGCACACCGTGACGATATTAGTGCTGATATGCGTTCAAACAAAGCTAACGTCGTAGATTAAACCACCTTTTTGAAGGCTAGTCCCCTTCAAAAATCTCTCTTTCTTCATTTTTCTTAATCTTTAATATTACTCAAATTATTATTTTGCTATAATCCCGCTCTATTATCTACACACAAAACAGGAGCATTGATGGAACAAACATTATCAATCATCAAGCCTGACGCCGTAGCAAAAGGTGTCATTGGAAAAATTTTGGATCGTTTTGAGACTGATGGTCTTAAGATCGCAGCAACCAAAAAAGTTCAGCTTAGCCGTCAAGACGCTGAAGCATTCTACGCAGTACACGCTGCTCGCCCTTTTTTCAACGATCTTGTTGATTTTATGGTAAGCGGTCCTGTTGTTATCACCGTTCTTGAGGGCGAAAACGCTGTCATCAGAAACCGTGATTTGATGGGTGCAACAAATCCTAAAGAAGCAGAAGCAGGAACTATCCGTGCTGATTTCGCTGAAAATATTGACGCTAATGCCGTTCACGGAAGTGATTCAGTTGAAAACGCTAAAAACGAAATTGCGTTTTTCTTTTCAGGACGCGAGATCTCTTAAGTGAATTTAATTCCATTTAAACACTTAAACTCTATCCCCTTAGAGTTTGACGTTGTCGTGGAAAATGTCTTTTTTAAAGGAACTTTGGTTCATAAAAAAGGTAGAATTGCGGAGTTAAACGGTACAATAACAGGAAGCATCTCGATGCCTTGTGATTTATGCGCTGAAACTATCGAAAGAGTCCTCGATGAAGAGCTCTCTTTTTATCTTTCAGACGGTATCATAAGTGAAAATGAAGATGAACTTGACATTGTAGAAATCACGACACCAATGATTGATATGGAAGAGCTTTTAAACTCAGAAATTGAACTGATTAAAAGTGATTATTTTTGCTGTTCGCATTGCGAAGGCAAAACAGTAGAACAAGAGTTCTAGCAAACGCAAAGCGTTGGGCTTTCTGCCGAAGAAAACCAAGCGTTAGCGTAGTAATGGGGATTTTATTCCCATTGCGTTTAATTAAATAATAAAGAAAGGGATCAATACTATGGCAGTACCTAAAAGAAGAGTGAGTCACACTCGCGCAGCAAAACGCAGAACTCACTATAAAGTTTCACTTGCTCGTCCAGTTAAAGACAAAGACGGCACGTATAAATTGTCTCATTACGCTAACCCTGTTACCGGTGAGTATAAATAATCGATGATCAGAATTGCTATTGATGCAATGGGTGGGGACTTCGGTCCTGAACCAATTGTTAAAGGAACCATAGAAGCTCTCAAAGAGAAAAAGTTCGAAGCAATTTTGGTTGGCAAAAAAGATGAAATTTTGTCTTTGCTACCCAAGGGCTACAAGGGCTATAAAGACAAGATTTTAATTATCGAAGCAAGTGATGTTATCGATATGGGTGATGCAGCAACAGACGCACTAAAACGTCAAGAGAGCTCTATCTACAAAGCAGTAGAGCTTGTTCGAAATGGTCAAGCTGATGGTGTCGTCAGTGCAGGTCACAGCGGTGCAACTATGACACTTGCTACATTACGCCTAGGGCGACTAAAAAATGTATTACGCCCAGCATTAGTGACATCAATGCCCACGAAAAGTGGAAAACGCAGTGTCTTAATGGATGCAGGCGCCAATGTTGACTGTAAAGCGGAGCACCTTTTTCAATTTGGAATTATGGGATACTACTATGCCCAAGACATGTTCAAAGTTACTAATCCACGTGTTGGATTGCTTGCCAATGGTGAAGAAGCTTCAAAAGGGAACGAGATCACCAAAGAAGCATTCAAAATGCTTGAAGGTCAGCAAGGATTTATCGGCAATGTCGAGGGAAATAATATCTTTGATGGCTCGTGTGATGTTATTATCTGCGATGGATTTATCGGGAATTTAGTCCTCAAAGCCTCTGAGGGAGTAGCGTCTACCATCAGCTACTTTATCAAAGAGTACATTCGTAAATCACCTATTGCTATTACGGGTGCATTGCTTATGCGTAAAGTATTTCATTTACTCAAAAAAGAGATTGATTACGCTGAAATCGGTGGTGCGCCACTGGTCGGAATCAAAGGATGTGCTATCGTAAGCCACGGTAAAAGTAATCCTAAAGCAATTAAAAATGCTATTTTTCAAGCGATTCGCTATGTTGATACGGGCGTGAATGTACACATTGAAAGTCGTCTTGAAGAACTCAAAAACTAAACTAGCCTGACACAAAGGTACACCATGTATGCAGCGTTCCGCTCTATTGGAGCTTATGTCCCCACAAAAATACTTACCAATGCTGATCTTGAACGTATGGTGGATACGAGTGATGAGTGGATCTTTAAACGCACGGGGATAAAAGAACGTCATATTGCCGCAGAAAATGAAACAACCAGTGATATGGGAGTGCAAGCTGCACAAATTGCCATAGAGCGTGCCGGTATCGATAAAAACCAAATCGATATGGTCGTCTGCGCAACCATCTCGCCCGATTATTTTTGCATGCCCTCAACTGCTACCATTATTGCGGATAAACTTGGTCTTCAAAAAGTAATGGCATATGATATTTCTGCTGCGTGTACCGGTTTTGTCTATGCACTGAGCGTAGCTCGTGCCTTTATCGAATCAGGGATGAAAAAAAATGTCCTTATTATTGGAGCTGAAAAACTCAGCGCAATAACTGATTATACAGACCGTGGAACGTGTATCCTCTTTGGTGATGGTGCCGGTGCTGCTATTATCAGTGCAACAGATGATAAATCTAAAGCCATTATCGATGTCCATACCGGATCAGATGGCGGCTATGCTGATTTACTGATGACTCCAAACGGAGGAAGCGGATCAGCACACGATGAAGCAAACCGAGAAGAGGCAGGATGCTTTATGAAGATGAAGGGAAATGAAACATTCAAAGTCGCGGTTCGTACCCTGACAAGCGATGTTGTATCCATTTTGGAAGAAAATAATATTGCCTCATCTGCCATCAAACATTTCATTCCGCATCAAGCCAATTACCGTATTATCAAAGCCGTTGGTGATGCACTAAACCTAAACGAGGAACAAGTTGTCCTTACGGTCGAAAAATATGGTAATACCTCTGGCGCATCCATTCCAATGGCAATCAATGACATCTATGAATCAGGTCGTCTTCAAGAGGGTGAGCTGATGCTTCTTGATGCTTTTGGCGGCGGTTTAACTTGGGGAAGTGCACTCGTCCCTTTTGCTGGTAAAGGTATTTAATCCGTCATGCCGTACTTGATACGGCATCCATCTCGTGTATTTAAAACTGGATTCCAAATCAAGTTTGGAATGACAAATGAGGTTTACAATGCTCTACTCAAATTCCCTCATTTATATTGAACTTCACGACAGTGAAATCCCTTGGCTTAAAATCTTTACCCATACACCTCACAAAGAATTTTCACAGTGTTCAAGCCCTGAAAAAGAGATGATTTGGAGCTGTTTGGATCTCATCGAAAAAGAGATGCTCGAATATTTCAAACCGGATAAAATCAATATTGCTTCATTTGGCAATATGTGTCCAAGAGTTCATTGGCATATCATGGCACGTTTCAATGATGATAGCTATTTTCCAGAGCCGATGTGGGGAGTTAAACAAAGAGATGGGAGTGTTAAAATGGTTCCAATGGAGCCATTTTTAAAAGAATTAAAGATAAAGCTGGATTCCCAATCAAGTTGGGAATGACAGGTAATTTAACTTCTTGGTCTGCTGTCTGAACGATTTTGACCGCTGAAGCTGCGTGAACGATCATTACGTTCACCGCCGCCACTACGCTCCCCACCACCGCTAGCATTGCGATCGTTGTTTCCACGGTATCCACCGCCAGAAGAGCTACGCTCTCCGCCGCCGCTAGCATTACGGTCATTATTTCCACGGTATCCACCGCCGCTTCCGCCACGGTTATTGTTACCACGGTATCCACCGCCGCCGCCAGGACGACGATTACCGCCGCCGCTTCCGCCACGGCTCTCGAGATTACTCAAGATTTTGTCCAAGCGCTCTGCAGCGATACCAATTTGATTTGGTCCTTGAACCGTATTTCGCTCCATAAGAAGAGAAATAAGTTTATAAGCAATTTGCTCTTGGTCGAAGTCTTCTTTGAGTGCATCCAAAACTTTATGCGCTTCATCATAAATATGCTGTTTTTCAATCTCTGCAAGAAGACGATTAACTTGAGAGTTTTTAACATCCATCTTGCTTGGAATATAAGCATGCTCCATAGTAGTTCCTACTTTTGAACGAATACGCTGAAGTTCTTTGAACTCAAGCGGTGTTACCAACGTAATTGCTACCCCTTTTTTACCTGCACGTCCTGTACGACCGATACGGTGAACATAACTCTCCGGATCAAAAGGAATATGGTAGTTGAATACGTGAGTAATGCCATCAATGTGCAAACCACGAGCTGCTACGTCAGTTGCAATCAATACATCAAATGCATCGGATTTAACACCTTTGATAACGCTTTCACGTTGACGCTGCTCCATATCTCCATGAAGTCCTTTTGCCGAATAACCCGCCGCTGACAATACATTTGAAAGACGATCAACCTCTTTTTTCGTACGGCAGAAAACAACGGTTTTTTTAGCATCTTCAGCATCCATCAAACGGATAATGGCATCATCACGCTCAGATTCTTCAATAACATAATACTGTTGTGTAATATCTGTGTTGGTGGTTTCAGATTTTGTGATAGACGCAAAAAATGGATTTACCAAGATACGCTCTGCAAGTTGTTTGATTGGCTGAGGCATAGTTGCTGAAAACAACAATGTTTGACGCTCAGTTGGAAGATAACTGAAAATTTCATTAATATCATCCAAAAAGCCCATATCAAGCATTTCATCCGCTTCATCCAAAATAACAGTTGAAGGGGCAAAACCTTTAAGCATATCACGGCTCAACATATCCAGCAAACGTCCCGGAGTTGCAATGATAACTTGCGCACCACGATCAATCAAATCAAGCTGACGATTGTACGAACTACCACCATAAATAGTAACCGTACGAGCACCCAAATGCTTACCGTATTTGAAAATCTCATCACTTACTTGGTTTGCAAGTTCACGCGTTGGTGTGATGATAAGGATTTCGATACCGCCTTTGAGGTGCATTTTATTAAGTGCCGGAAGTCCAAATGCTGCTGTTTTACCAGTACCTGTGTGAGCTTGACCTACTACGTCACGCCCTTCCATAATGACAGGAATTACCATTGATTGAATGGGGCTTGGGTTTTTGAAACCTGCATAATCGATACTTTGCATAATCTCTTTACGAAGGCCAAAATCGGCGAATGTTGGAAGATCTTGATCGACTACTACGAGTTCTGTTTCTACGTTGTTCATATTGCTACCTTTTGTATATACGCCACGCCAACAAAAAAAGGAATCCGTTTTTCACGAATGAAAATATTTCCTAAAAAGCCCATGTTGCTATGCTGTGTGACGATGACGTTAAATATTGTCCTCTTGGACGACAAATTTTCAGAGAGTTACTCTCTTACCATGGAAGGCACCTTAGTAAAGTTTTAGTTTTTATAAAGCTTTACGAAGGCACCCAAAAATTTCGAGCGAATTATAGCTAATAAAATCATAATTACTCCTGACAAACCTATTGTAATAAAAGCTAAAGTTAATCTTTAGTTTCAAATTGTTTATATTTCAGAACAAATTCTTAAACTTTAGGGATTATACTTGCAAAAATTATTATCGGAGAATGTCTATGTTTAATGTACGTATGGAAAAAGAGTGTGGCTGTTTTAAACGAAGCGGGATGCCCTCAATCAAAACTTTTGATAATAAAGACGAGGCACTATTAGAAGCCACAGAGTGGGCAGAAGAGATGAATGATACTTTTTGTCGTAAACACCAGTTTAATATCGTTGAAGAGGGAAGTGACCTCATTATCAAAGTAGAGATGAATTAACACTGTGGAGGCTTAACCCCTCACAGTTTTAAATTTAACTTTTTAATTACCATCTTTTTTGACCAAATCGGATCTTTTAACTCCAACAACTCTCTTACTTCATCATTGACCAATCGATACGAAACAACAATACCTACACTATCAGAACCCGCAACCATAGGGAAAGAAAAAGTTTTTGAACCTTGGGCAGGAATAGAAACATTACTGAGCATTTTTTCTGCCAAATGGGGAATAGTTGGCTTGCCTCGTTTACTTAAATACTTGGATGTCAGAGAAAGAGTCTCTACTTTGATCACCTTTGCACCGCTCATGTATGATGCTTCGATTAAAACTTCACGTGAACCAAATCCGCTAGGAAGCGCATGCGGTTGAGGGTTGCTCAATGTTATCTCTAACGTCTGCTTCCCTTTTTTTACATCAACCCCCAATGCATCCTGCCACATCGTTTCAGTGTGTGCTCCAATAAAGCCATGAGGACGTACCATTCGTGTATGCGCTTGACCATTAGATAGCCGTAATGTTGCCGCAACTCCTTGCGTTCGAGCTCCCATGTGGCAATCTACACATTGTTTACCACCGCTTTTAAACTCGGCTTGCATATTCGCAAAATGGAGACCCTCTTCAGATATACCATTCGCATGGCATACAAAACACAATTGATTGGGATTTTTGTCCATAAAATCACGTGCTTCAACTTTATGATAGGGCGACTTAGCATCACCATAAGGTCCTGTCATGATACCCGATTTCATCCACGTAACACGATTCATCCCCCGCTTATTTTCAGGGAGTTCATCATGAATTTGATCAATATTGTGGCAGACAACACAGTTAATCCCCTCGGAGATACCATCACTTTCAAGTGCTTTTGTCGCAGCGGAATTTTTATCAAGTCCAACAGAGGCAAGAGCTTCATATTCGGCATTTGTTGATGTCACAGATATACGGGGATTATGACAGGCCGCGCACTCAATTTTGATTGTATTCAGCGATTTATGATTATCTTTTCGTGCTACATAATCAATCGTTTTTTGGAAATACTCATCACTGTCATAGTGAGATTTAGCATGCCATGACTGTTCCCATTGCTTCACAATAGGAGTATGACACGCCTTACATTTACTGGAATCTTTAAATTTATCTCCGACTTGAACCACTTCTGCCCCAAAAAGACACATACCAATTAAAATTAAACCCAAAAACGAACGCATAACGACCCCCTTTTAACGATGTCTATCCAGCCAAACCATCAACCCTTTTTGTCCATGAAGGCGATTTTCTGCCTCTTGGAAAATCACACTTTGATCCCCTTCTAACACTGCTTCACTTACCTCTACGCCACGATAGGCAGGTAAACAATGCAAAAATAGTGCGTAAGGGTCAGCCAATGCCATCAAACCTTCATCGACAATGTAGCCTGTGAAATCTTCTAAACGCTTCGCTTTCTCTTCTTCTTGCCCCATGGAAATCCACGTATCGGTCGTAACAACGCTAGCGCCTGCAACGGCTGCTTTTGGATCATTGGTAAACGAAATTTTTGCACCACTTAGCTTTGCAAGGGTCAGTGCCTCTTCAACAATAACCGGATCACACTCATACCCTTTTGGTGTAGCTACACGAAGCTCAAATCCGAGCTTACTGGCTAACATCAGCCATGAGTGGGTCATATTGTTCCCATCACCGATATACGCCACAATAGGGTTTTCATGCCGTCCGCACTCTACCATTGTCATATAATCAGCAATCAGCTGAATAGGATGATAGCTGTCACTAAGACCATTGATAACGGGAACACTGGAATAGTGAGAAAATTCTTCAAGCATAGAGTGCTCGAACGTACGAATCATCACCATATCCGTCATTGAGGAGATAACACGTGCCGTATCTTTGACCGGTTCACCGCGTCCTAAATGAATATCACGGTTCGAGAGGAACAGTGCATGTCCGCCCAGCTGAAACATTCCCGCTTCAAAACTGACACGGGTACGTGTTGAGCTTTTCTCAAAAATCATTGCCAACGTTTGCCCCGCCAAATAGGGATGCGGTTTCTTTGCTTTTTGCTCTTTTTTAATTGCTAACGCCAAATCGACGATCTCCAAGATCTCCTCTTTAGTATAATCACGTAAAGTTAAAAAATGTCTCACGAAAAATCCTCTTTTTCAAAAAACAATCATAGCATAAAACTATTTTATTAATGTAAAAGTCGTGCTACTTCTTTAGCATGGTAACTAATGATAATATCCGCACCTGCGCGCTTGAATCCTATCATCGTCTCCATCATCACTCGGTTATAATCGATAAGCCCTGCGTTTCCGGCGAATTTTAGCATTGCGTATTCACCGCTGACGTTGTACACTGCAAGCGGAAGATTGGATGCTTCACGAATATCACGAATAATATCCAGATACGCTAACGCCGGTTTTACCATCAAAATATCAGCACCCTGCGCCTCATCTGCCAAACTTTCTCGTAATGCCTCACGACGATTTGCAGGATCCATCTGATACGTTGAGCGATCTCCGAAACTCGGAACTGACTCAGCAACATCACGAAATGGTCCGTAATAGCCGCTCGCAAATTTGGTCGAATAACTCATAATCGGCAGATTCGGGTATCCACCCTTATCGAGCGCATCCCGTAACGTTGTAATAATCCCGTCCATCATCCCTGAGGGCGCGATCATATCAACACCTGCTCTCGCATGAACGAGAGCCTGTTGTGCCGAAATTCCCAACGTAAGATCATTATCGACCGTTTCATGAACGTGATCCAATATTCCACAATGACCGTGATCGGTATACTCACAAAAACACAAATCGGTCACCACAAACATTTGTGGGAATGAGCGCTTGATAGCACGGATGGACGTAGCGATAATTCCATGATCGCATAATGCATCGGAACCTATGGAGTCTTTCACTTCCGGAATACCAAAAAGAAGTATCGAATAAATCCCCAAAGACTGGAGTACTTCACACTCCTTTAAAATCTCATCCAAACTCATCTGATAGACACCCGGCATTGAGGCAACTTCAGTTTTTATCCCCTCTCCTGGTCTCACAAACAGCGGATAGATAAAATCATTTACGCTGACATGAGTTTCACGTACTAACGAACGCAAATGAGAATTAAGGCGAGTGCGGCGAAAACGCTCCATGGAAGATACCCTCTTTTGTAAAAAAATATATCAAAAGTGTATCGATAAATAGATTAAGAAAAACAAACTATAATTTCCGCATGATATCTAAAATAATTTTTGAAAAATCAGCCATTGCCAATCTTCCTAGCAAATATGGACATTTTAAAATTCGTGCTTATAAAGAGGGGTGCCAAGAGCATCTTGCCGTCTTTACTGAAAATTTTGAAACAGTTGAATCTCCACTGGTACGCATTCACTCTCAATGTCTGACGGGTGATACCTTCGGCAGCATCAAATGCGATTGTAACAATCAGCTTCACAAGGCTCTCGAATTGATCGCTACAGAGGGTGGACTGATCATCTACCACGCTCAAGAAGGACGCAATATCGGCTTGCTTAACAAGCTAAACGCATATGCACTTCAAGACCAAGGGCGCAATACCATTGAAGCCAATGTAGAACTTGGATTTGCGCCCGATCAGCGGACTTATGATGTTGTACGTGAAATCTTCAATGATTTTAATCTCACCAAAATTCGGCTTCTCACCAATAATCCAGCCAAAGTTCTTGTTGTTGAGGGGTTAAATGTCGAGATTATCGAACGTATCCCTGTCATTATTGATTCTAACCCTTACAATGAGGGATACTTAAAAACAAAAAAAGAGTGTATGGGGCATCTCCTTGACTAATTTACATCGGCTTATGCGTGCACAAAATATTATTGTGGATGAGCATTTTTATGAATATGCCCATCGGTATAAAGAACTGTTGTTGCAATGGAATAAGATTCATAATCTAACGGGTGCAAAAACTGCCGCGCAAATCGATGAGTTTATCGTCGATGCAGTTGCTCCCATCACTTTTTTACCCTCCATCAAAAAAGGAATGGATATTGGAACGGGGGCGGGTTTCCCCGGTATGATTTTGGCTTTCGCCCTCCCAAGCACCCATTTTACTCTGGTTGAACCCCTCGCAAAACGTGCCAGTTTTTTGCAGTTTGTCAAAGCCGATTTAGGGCTTACCAATATAGACGTTAAAGCAGTACGAGTCGAACAGCTCCCCCCTGCATCGTATGACTTTATCACCTCTCGCGCCGTGACCGATACCAAGATGCTCCTCAAGCTATCAGAACCTTTTCGCTCAGAGGGTACTCTTTTGCTCTTTTACAAAGGGGAAAAAGTATATGATGAAGTAGATGAATCGTTAAACTATAAAATCATCGAAAAACAAAACCGTCACTATCTTCTTATTGAGTCGTAAAGTATGTTAAAATTATTACTGTTTGTTGGCCTTATTACTACCATTTATTATCTTTTCTTTGCAAAAAAGAAAAGTCTCACGTCATCTAGAAATGATGATTCTATGGAGGAGGCAATGATTCCATGTACAATGTGTGGCACATACGTTCAAGCCAAAGAAGCGCTCATGAGCAGTGGAAAATATTACTGTTCACCTGAATGTCTGAAAAAGAAACAAGGATAACCATGATACTCTTTGGACACCCTCTTATCCCCTCGGAGCGCTTTTATCACATCAGCTCTATCGAAGCGATTGATAATACCCCCTCAAACTCTATTGTTGCCCTCTTTTTTGAAGAACAAAATCTTGATATTATCAATTATTTACGTCTTAACGCTATCCGATTTGCTTTGTATGTTACGACCTCTGTTGAGGCAGTTTTAGCTGAAAATCTTCGTGCTACCTACCTCATTGTTAATGGTAAAAATAGCTCTGAAATCCAAAAAATTGCAGAACATTATCTCTTTGATGCCAAAATATTGGGGTATTGTGAAGAAGAGGAAAATCTTGAAAAGCTCATTGATATGAGACTTGATGGGGCTATTTTTGCAGAGGCAATTATAAAAATTACTTCGTAAGTTTCCGTTTGTGGTGAGCTTTAATCCACCCACTCCCGTTTCAAATCTTTATCCAAGCACGCCAGTATTTCATACCCGATTGTTCCCACTGACTTAGCATACTCATTGGCATTGTTAAAAATCAATAGCTCATCTCCGTCACTGGCAAACGTTGCACAGTCCATTGAAATACGCCCCAGCAAGGCGACTCTATCGGGAGTCATGTATCGGTTGGATGCAAGTCGGTCAAGTCCATTGGCGTATCCTAAATCGTACGTTGACACCACCTCATCTTCCAAAGCCTCATAAAGTCCGTTATACCCGACTCTCTCTCCTGCTCGCAGGATTCGTGTGGATATTTTCTCTCCCCACAAGGACAAAACCGGTTTCAACTGCGGTTGAGGCAATGAAACATCCATTTCCAAGCATCCGTATAGGGAAATTCCAATACGTACCATATCATCATGGCATTGGCTTGAACGAAACGTCCCTGCCGAATTGGAGAGGTGAAAACGAAGATTCCATTTATATTTTTTTGCACGTTTTAGTGCATCTTTTTTGAGAGCATCAAACGCCGTTCGTTGCCAAAACCACTCAGAACTGAGAGTATCAGCACTCTTCAAATGACTCATTACTCCAACACACTCTAACCCCTGAGCTGCCATAGTATCAAATGCTTTTTTGAGTTCATCCATACCAATACCGTTACGATGCATCCCTGTATCGATTTTCAGCTCTACTTTTGTCCCTTTTGGGAAATTTGAGATAGAAAGAAAAGAGTTAATAACATAATGAAATTTAGGATTGGCAACAGTAGGAAAATCAGAGAGAATCAAAATATCTTCAAAAAATTCACCAATTTCTAAGGCCTCACGTTCAAGTCTCACAACCGCGTGGGTAATCCCGTAATCACGCGCAACTTCGGCGATCATACATGCTCCATGCCCATACGCATTGTCTTTTAAAACCACCGCAATTTTATCTTTACCACCGACTTGATGTGTAATAATGTCAAGATTAGTCTTTAGAGCCTCACGGCTAAGCTTTATTTTTCCCATGACAAATTATAGTACAAGGTAAGTTAATGCGCTATTTCCCCGCCGAATTTGAACTCCAAAGTTTTGTTCAACTCATTTTTCCCCATCCTCTAAGCGACTGGTCGCAGTATCTTGAAGAGGCGCGACAATGTTTTGTCACTATTGCTACTTCTATTGCCGCGTATCAACCCTGTCTCATTGTATGTGATGATGTGGACGTTGTCAAAGGCTATTTCACCTCGTACGACAACCTTATTTTTATCCCCTACCAAAGCGATGATACGTGGGCGCGTGATTGCAGTGCATTAAGTGTCATTGATGAGGACGAAGACGAAGCTCTATTGCTCGACTTTACCTTTACTGGATGGGGTGGAAAATTCGATGCGACGCGTGACAATGCAATGAGCGAAAGTATCAAAAGCGTCTACGGTGCTCGTATGGAAAAAATCAACCTTATTTTAGAAGGGGGAGGAGTTGAATCCAACGGCGCAGGAAGTTTACTGACGACAGCCCAGTGTCTTCTAAACCCAAATCGAAATCCTCACCTCACGAAAACACAAACCGAAGCACTTTTGAAAAAAGAGTTCGGAGTCGAGCAGATTTTATGGCTTTATCACGGTTATTTGGCGGGGGATGATACCGATAGCCATATCGACACCCTTGCCCGTTTTATCGATACTGACACCATCATGTACGTGAAATGCAATGATGAGAGCGATGAGCATTACAATGAATTGAAAAAAATGGAAGAAGAGCTTCAAGCCTTGCGTGATTTGGATGGAGAACCTTTCCGTCTCCTTGCATTGCCGATGACGCAGCCTCATTTTTACGATGGGGAACGACTTCCTGCAACGTACGCCAATTTTTTGATACTCAATGGTGCAGTTCTTTTACCCGTCTACAATGATGTGCATGATACGGAGGCAATTGCTATTTGTAAGATGGCATTTCGCGGGCGCGACATCATCCCCGTCGACTGTTCCGTTCTCATCCGTCAACACGGTTCGCTCCACTGTGTTACGATGCAATTTCCCGAAGATGTATCTATTCGAATACCCTCTTAACACTAATGTAACACTCTTTCTCTACAATATCTTCATATTGTCTTAAGGATTTAAAGTATGAAGAAACTCTCCTTTCTCTCATTGGCTGCGACGCTCGCGCTTGCCTCTGAACCCGTCACTATCCAAAAAATTACTGTTGAAGCTGCTATGCCCAAAGCCGATAGCAAGAATGTTGATGCGGATGAGATGGTTAAATTTTCCCGCCAATCCGATTTAGGGGAAATGCTCTCCCAGACTCTCCCTGAAATCAGTCACGTTCGCAGCAGTGCCGTAGGTAACGATATTGTTTTGCGCGGTCTAAAAAAAGATAACATCAATATCACGATCGATGATGCCAAAGTATGCGGTGCCTGCCCGAACCGTATGGATCCACCGGCAATGCACGTCTCCTCCAGCCAGATTAAAAGTGTAGAGGTTCAAGAGGGGCCGTTTGACGTCACCCAGTTCGGAAGCCTCGGCGGTAAAATCAACGTTGTGACCAAAGATCCGGGAAAAGGGGTCGGCGGCGAAGTATCAACGACACTGGGAAGCTATGATTACCGTAAAATTGGCGGAACGGTATACGGCGGTAACGATACCGTTCAAGCCCTTGTCGGATACAGCCGCGAAACCAGCGCTCAATACAAAGACGGCAACGGTAAAACAATGGCAGAACAAGCGGACAGCGCTGCAATAGCAGGACAGCGTTATTCAACTGCCCATAGAAATGACAATGCGTACGAGCGGCAAAATTTTTGGTCAAAGATTGTCGCCAATATCGGCAATAACCAAAAATTGACTCTCAGCTATTTCGGTGACCGTGCGAACAATGTCCTCTATCCACGCTATACCATGGATGCCCTCAAAGACAATACTGATATTTTTAATGCCAAATATCAACTCTTTCATCTTGCCTCTTTGTCGGATGAACTCAAAGTTGAAGCCTATCATTCGAAAGTTACTCACGAAATGGGAACCGATTTTAGAGCAGGGGCTACTACTCCCGCCGCAACGATGGTCTCTCCGATAGAAGCGACAATCAAAGGGGTTCGTGTCGAAAATAAAGCCCATATCAGCGATACAAAAGTAACCGTAGGGCTAGATACCTCTAACCGCAATTGGAACGGTACCAAAGGGTCACGTCTCAACCCGTATGCAACCGTCCAAATCCCAGATGCCGATACTGCCAATCTAGGGCTTTATGCAAAAGGATCTCAAGATATAGGAGCAGTGGATATAAGCGGCGGAATGCGCTATGACAATACCCGCATTAATGCAAATCAATCCTTAATGCCCGCCGTACTGGATCGAAAGTTTAATGATCTCAGCGCAAACGCAATGGCACGCTATCACTATAGCAATAGAGGAAGTGTATTCTTCGGTTTAGGTCAGTCCATACGTGTCCCCGATGCGAAAGAACTTTACTTTAACGGCAGCGGAAACACCAACCTAAACGAAACAATCAACCGTGAACTCGATTTAGGTATTGAGCAAACCCTAGGAAATCTTCACCTTAAAGGGACGGTATTCTACAGTGATCTGAAAGATTATATTTATGCTTATACTAAAACAGCATCTGCAACGTCTTTTGCTAATATCGATGCCACCATTGTGGGAGGTGATATTACAGCCGATTACCTTTTAAGCAGCGAATGGTCACTTCAATCAGGAATTGCTTGTCAAAAAGGGGTAAAAAAAGATCCTTCACAACTTTCCCGCATAACCGGAGTCACAGCTACCCAAACCGATAAAGATTTAGCCGATATTCCACCGATCAAAGGACGCGTTGCCTTGGTATTCGATGACACTCAACATTATGCTGCTGCCGAATGGATCGGGGCAAAATCCCAAAAGTATGATCAAGACAACGGAGAACAAGCAATCAAAGGATACGGAATCCTCAATTTCAAATACGGGACAGAACTAGGAAAAGGATTTTCTATCAGCACCGGTATCAATAATTTCTTCAACCGCAGCTATGCGGTCAGTAACAGTTATATCGGATTAACGACACTTACGGGAAGTACTCAGCCTCTTCTCCTCAACGATCCGGGACGCAACGTCTACGCTACTGTGAGCTATAAATTTTAGGCTTCCATCGCCTAAAATGCTTTCACTTTAAACGACTCTTTATCTACATAATAGGTATCTTGGAAATCATATCCTCGACGTTTAAGTGGTTTGGTACGCAATTTTTCATTAAAAATACGGTCCAATTTACTGCGAATCGCAACAAAAGCCCTCTGTTCTTTACCGCTAAACCCTTCGGTTTTTTTCTTCATAACTCCAATCGGATTAATGGGTGTACTCCCATCGTACATTCCAAAATGCAAATGGGGACCCGATGAAAGTCCGGATGAACCGACAAAACCGATAACCTCTCCTTGTTTTACGTTTGACCCGACATGAACCCCCTGCTTGAACCCTTTTTGGTGGGCATAAAGACTGGTAAGTCCATTGGAGTGGCGTATTTTAATGGTTTTTCCATACCCGTTTGAATAACCGACAAAACACACTCGTCCATCACCCGTAGACAAAATCTGCGTCCCCGGACGAGCTCCAAAATCTACTCCCACATGGGCACGATAGCGATGCAAAACGGGGTGATACCGACTCTTCGTAAATCCCGACGTTATCCGTGCATTACGAATAGGGAGTTTAAAAATAAATTTTTCAAACTGAGCCCCCTTGGTATCGTAAAAACGCCCATCACTATGACGGTAAAGGGCATAACGTACTCCTCCGATTTCAATCATTGCACCCGAAACTTCAGGCATTGAAAAAAGTTTTCCCTGACGGTATTTTTGCTCATAAACGATGACGAGAGGTTCTCCTGATTTGAGGTCTTTTTTGAAATTCACTCGCCCCTTGAACATCTTTACAAAGGTGGAAGCCAAATTTTTAGACCCGGTAGCCTTAAGAATGTCATCATAAGGGACACTGTTGATTTGTGTGTAAAGCACCTCTTTGTAGCTCTCGCTAATGATAGGAATGACGCGCATACTGTAACGGTTTTTGGGAGTTAAATAAATTTGGAGTTGAAGCTCATCATTGACAGGTATAAGGATTTGCTTGATCGTATTTTTGGAGCTTATCAACATCTGACAATTAGCGGTGTAGGGAATATCTTCGGTAAGTTTTTGATCCTCTTTATCCATATTGTAATAAAGAGCCAGAGGGAGTTTTTTATGTTCTAAAAAGGTAAGAAAACTCTCACCATTATTCCATTTAAACGGTTTGACTTGTGATGCAAAAATCAAAATGGGCAACACTAAAAATAGAAATATTCGACCCATTATCATCCTTGAACACTATTTTTTTGCAAAAAGAGTCTTAAATGATAGCAAAAAATCTGTTTACAAAGTCTCTATTAGCTATAATCTATCGTATTTACCCCAACAAAGGTTACCCTAATGCGCATTTGGTTTTTTTTACTCATCACGCTCGGAATGCTTGAAGCATCCTCTATTTCAACACCATTATTGGACGTACAAGAGCAACGAGGCTCGATTGAAGCACCGGAACTAAAGGTGGGAATGAGCGGTTTTGTTGTTCGCCATTTTGATGCCACATACAGCTCCATCATTGCCAATGCACGTGTCACACAAACCAACCCTGCATCCAATCGTGCTCTTGTTGAGTTCTCGCGGTACGACGGATTGCGTCAAAATTCTCTCCCCAGCGGTACATGGACACCAAAAGCTCACGATGAAGTTGTCATTGCCTACGATTATGCTCGTGCCTTGCTGATTGCACCCAATGATGACACGTATACCGCACTCATTGCAAGTATCCCTAACGTCGAATGGATTCATCCTGATCTCTACGCCACTTATCTCTCTCATCAAGGGCATCCAACCCCTTTAGTGGAAGATTTTCGCCGTTTTTGTACCTCTGCTTCTATCGGATTACTCTTTGTTCAAAGTGCTGAAACTCTCTTTACTCTCGATTGTAAAAGCTTTACACTCCTCCAAAGTGTAGCCTCTCGTTCTGTCGGTAAAGAATCTATAGTTCCTTTTTATACCCGCGTTCCTACTATTCGTGCTGCATGGTGGGGAGAGGGAAGCTCACGTCTTGAGTCATATGAGCCCTATTATCTTCAACAAATTGCTTTAAGCAACCCAAAAAATAAAGAATTATATGAACTCTACAAAGTGAAATTTGGCGAGAAAAGTGCACTATTACGCCATTTTAATACCAAGGAATAATCATGCTACCCTCCACGACGCTTGATTTTTTTACTGAACTGCTCGGGCACGAAAACGTTTACAGTGACAAAGCTCACCTGATTGCCTACTCATACGACGCAACACGTGAGAAATTTCAACCCGATGCCGTTGTATTCCCCCGTCATGAACAGGACGTAAGTGATATTTTACGCTATTGCAATGAGCACCGAATCGTTATTGTTCCGCGCGGTGCAGGAAGCGGTTTTACCGGCGGAGCTCTCCCCTCATCCGGTGGAATTGTTTTAGCTTTTGAAAAACATATGAATAAAATTTTAGAAATCGATATGCAAAACATGGTTGCCATCGTCCAACCAGGTGTTATCAATATGGAACTGCAACGTGCAGCAGAAGAAGTCGGTCTTTTTTATCCGCCTGATCCTGCAAGTCAAGAGTACTCCACCATCGGTGGCAATGTCAACGAAAACGCCGGCGGTATGCGCGCCGCAAAATACGGTATTACCAAAGACTACGTGATGGCCATTCGTGCGGTACTCCCTAACGGTGATATCATTAAGGCAGGAAAACGGACGATCAAAGATGTCGCAGGATACAATATTGCAGGGATTTTGATAGCTTCAGAGGGGACGCTCGCCGTCACCACCGAAGTCACCCTAAAACTCCTCTCCAAACCCAAAATGACCAAAACAGCGATGGGAATTTTTCCTACGGTCAGTGTTGCGATGGAAGCCGTTTATAAAACTATGGCAAGCGGTGTAACTCCCGTTGCCATGGAATTTTTGGATAATCTCACCATCCGTGCCGTAGAGCAAGTGTATCACAAAGGATTGCCTGTCGAAGCGGGAGCTATTCTCGTCACCGATGTGGATGGGAACCTTGAAGAAGACCTTGATTTTCAACTGGGCATCATCGAACAAGTATTCCGTGAAAATGGGTGCAGTGAGTTTAAAATCGCCCAGAACAAACAAGAAGCAAGCGATTTATGGTTTGCACGACGTAACGCCAGTCAGTCACTCTCGATTTATGGCTCCAAAAAAATCAACGAAGACGTCACCGTTCCCCGCTCCGCATTGCCTGAGCTGTTGGCAAAATTTAATGCCATTGCCCTTAAATACAATATCAACATCCCCTGCTTTGGTCATACGGGTGATGGAAACGTCCATACCAATGTTATGGTCGATGGTAAAGACCCTGAACAAGTCAAAATCGGGTACGAAGCCATCCGTGAAGTATTTCAAGCCACCATCGATTTAGGGGGAACACTTAGCGGCGAGCACGGTATCGGTCTAGCCAAAGCCCCGTATATGTCGATGGCATTTACCCCTGAGGAGATGGCACTGTTTCAGTCCATCAAACGGGCATTTGATCCAAACAATATTCTAAACCCAGCTAAAATGGGGCTTGAATAGCCAATGAGCCTTAAAGCTTCTTGGCGCCATTTACGTCTTTTTATCCTGATGATGTTCGATCGTGATATTACGGTATATGCGTCTAGTCTTAGCTTTTATACTATTTTTACCGTCGTCCCCTTACTGATTATTTCACTCAGCCTTATCGCAAATGTTCCCGTATTCAATGAGCAATACGCCAAAATTCAGATCTTTATTTTCGATAATATCATGCCCGTACAAACCGAAGCGATTGCCGGGTATTTAGAATCTTTTTTTAAAAATTCGGTTCAGCTTGGAGTCATTGGATTTACAACAATGGTTGCCTCGTCATTGCTGTTTTTCCAGAATTTTGAACACATCGTCGGAAAAATCTTCAAAACTCCCAAGCGAGGAGTTTGGGAGTCCATTACGACCTATTGGACTCTCATTACCCTCACCCCAATCATTCTTATTGCCTCCATGAGCCTTAAAGCCTATTTACAGGCCAATATCACAGGTCTTGCCCTAAGCATACTCTCTATTTTCCCTTTTTTACTGTTATGGGGGATTTTCTTTCTTATCTACAAAATTGCCGTTAATGCCAATGTTTCACCGAAATCCGCCGCCATCAGCTCTTTTATTGTCGCAACCGTTTGGGGATTGGCAAAAAACAGCTTTATCCAATACGTTTTTTACAACAAAACCTACGCAACCATGTACGGCTCGTTTTCAGCCCTCATCTTTTTCTTTTTATGGATTTACGTTTCGTGGATTATCGTCATCTATGGGATGAAATTATGCTATTTGATAAATCGCAGCACCAAGCGTTCCAACACCCAAAGCACCTAACGCCCAAAATGCTGCTTTCCATCGCATAGCCATCAAAGCTGTAAAAATACTCATATATCCTATCCACATCGGAATAACTATTTTGTGTACAACTCCTGAGCCGAACAACGCCATCAAATACGAATCGAAAAAATCTCCCCATGGCGTCAGATGAAGCACTAAAACAGCAGGATAATAGAGATTAAAAAGAAGCGCCAAGGGAATCGATCCGATATGCCAAAATCCAAACGTTCCAAAAATCGCCAATGAGATGGGAAGCATTACCAAATAACACCAAATATGCAGTGCCAAAAAGATTTGCCATGGCTTCCACTCTTCATAATAACGGACAAAAATAAAGATAGAGAGAACCCCAAAAGAGGAAAACCAAAATCCCAATGAAAAAAAGAGTTTTGGAAAAAAAGCGAGCAACATTCCTATCGTAATAAATAGCGTTTGGATTGACACAATCTTCATCCCGCGATCATAAAGCCAATACCCCACAGCAATCATCCCAAATGATCGTACCATAGGAGGGATAAATTCTAATGCCCACAGATACAAAAACAGCAATCCAAGGACAATCAAAAAAAGGTCACGATTGCCATGACGATAAGGAAAATAACGATTGTGAAGCCACCGATACGGCGGGCGAAGCAGAAAATAGGCGATAACGCTCAAAATTCCGAAATGATACCCGCTAATGGAGAGAATGTGACTCAACCCCATTGCCCCTACCAACGTTTGAAACTCTTGGCTCATTGGAGTAGCGACGAACAACGCGCCGTACAGTTCCTGCATCGTTTTATCCGTATGCATAGAGGCGATATGCCCATACCATTTCTCTTTGAGACTAAGCTGTGGATACACTTCAACGATAGAGGCACGCGCATTAAATCGGCTGAGATAATCCAAAAAGGTCACATTTTTGACTTGAAGTTCGACCAAAACCTCTCGTCCGCGCAAATCACGCAAATAGGGACTCATCAAACATCGGCACAGCGAACCATTATCCAGCTGTAATTTCATCGATGTTTTTGGTTGTTGCGCAATGAGGCGAACCTCTTGATCAATCACTTCTGCACGAATCAGCGGATCATCAAAGCGTTTGAGTTGCGAGTATTTGTGATATTCATAGGTGAGGGAAAGTGAAGCGATAAAGAGAAGAAATAAAACAAAAATAGAACCGCTTTTGAGGGTGAAAAGATCTATACGCTCTAATTTACTCACAAAAATCCTTATCTACCGTCATCCTCGGGCTTGACCCGTGGATCCAGCTGGATTCCCGCCTTCGCGGGAATGACAGAGGCTAAATTATCGGCATTGAAACATTTCCTGAGCCCATATCAATGTCCATATTCATATTGGCACTTTTCATATCAATACTTTCATACACAATTTGTGCCGCACCAAAAGTAGGCTTATCGACAAAACGGGTAAATTTTTTCTGGAAGACCAGTTTTATATGACCTGTCGGACCATTACGCTGTTTTCCGATGATAATCTCCGCTTCTTCTTCTTCTTTTTCGGTATATTTGCTAATAAACTCTTTTCCATTCGCAATCGCCTCTTTTTCCCGCTCTTTTTCCTCTTTGTAGAGATACACATCATTGCGATAGACGAAAAGAATGATGTCCGCATCCTGCTCGATGGAACCCGATTCACGAATATCGCTGAGCATCGGACGTTTATCGGAGCGTGATTCGAGGCTACGGTTGAGCTGAGAGAGAGCGACGATAGGGATTTCGAGTTCACGGGCAAGCATTTTAAGTCCGCGTGAAATCTCACTGACCTCAAGGTGACGATCTTTTCCCCCTGTACCGTTCATGATTTGGAGGTAATCGATGACGGCGAGTTCAATTTCGGGATGACGGCTTTTGAGTTTACGCAATTTCGAGCGAAGTTGATGGATATTGACCGAACCGTGATCGTCTACGAAAAGTTTGGAGTGGCGCATCTTGTCCACTGCATCGTTGAGCCGTTTATACTCTTCGGGATTCATATCCCCAACACGAAGGCGCTGAAGCTGTATCGAGGTCTGAACACTCAAAAGTCTCAACATCAGCTGTTCAGCAGGCATTTCCAAAGAGAAGAACGCCACCCCTTTCCCTTTTTCGAGAAGATTTTGAACCATATTGAGGGCAAAGGAGGTTTTCCCCATCGCAGGACGTGCCGCCACAATGACCAAATCCCCTTTACCAAATCCTGTCGTCATTTTGTTGAGTTCGGCATATCCAGTATCCACCCCCACCAAGATTGCATCACCCCGTTCACGCATCTCTTCGATGTACGCCATGGTATCATCAGTAATTTTAGGGGCATCTTTAAAATCGAGTGATTGAGAGTTTTGGGTAATTTCATAGAGCTTTTTTTCGACCAAATCAACAACATCATTGCCGTTTAAATTCTCTTCGAGGGTTACCCGCTTGATTTCCGTAGTGAGGGTGAGGAGATGGCGCTTGATTGCCTTGTCTTTGATCTCTTGAACATACGCCGTGGTATTGGAAATAGGATTAGCGGTAAGAATCTCGACCAACACCCGCTCATCAAATTTTTGTTTCCCACTAAGCTCTTTTTTAATAAATTCTTCATCGATAGGAAGATCACGATGTGCAAGAGAGAGCATAGCCCGGTAAATCTCTTGGTGCGCCGCGAGATAAAAATCTTCAGCATTGAGTACCGCTTCGAACTCATCAAACTGGGCAGGATCAAAAATGATGGAGCTAAGGACAGAGCGCTCGAAGGCTAAATTGTATAGTGATTCTTCCATTAATCTTCCTGAGCTTCCATTTTTTCAACTTCTTCAATAAAACGATCGACAAGCTTCTCTTCATCCAAACGTGCTACGACTTCACCCTTGACCATTACAAGCCCTGAGCCTTTGCCATACGCTATAGCCACATCAGCGTGTTTGGCTTCCCCGATGGCATTGACCACACACCCCATCACCGAAATATCCAGTGGTTTTTTGATGTGTTTCGTCCGCTCTTCGATTACTGCAACCGCACTGACCAAATCCGCTTCAATCCGTCCGCACGTTGGGCATGAGATGATATTCACCCCCTCACGAGCCACACCACTATCTTTTAAAATCGCACGACCAACTTTAATCTCTTCCTCAAGCTCTCCCGTGATAGACACACGCATCGTGTCACCAATACCATCAAGCAGCAGTGCCCCAAGCCCGATAGCGCTTTTAATTGTTGCATGAAAAATTGTCCCTGCCTCCGTCACACCCAGATGAAACGGATAGTTATTTTTCGGTCGCAGCATCCGATACGCTTCCACGGTACGCTGAACATCACTGGCCTTTAGAGAGACTTTAATATCGCTAAAGCCTAAATCTTCGAGAAATTTGATGTTGTATTCCGCCGAGGCTACCATCCCCTGCGCCGTTTGACCGTAACGCTGTTCAAACTCTTTTTCCAAACTCCCTGCATTAACCCCGATACGGATAGGAATATGGCGCTCTTCGCACGCTTTAACAATCTCACGAATACGCGATTTTTCACCAATATTTCCGGGATTAAAGCGGATACAGTCCACTACTTCAGCCGCAATAAGTGCTAGTTTGTAGTTAAAATGGATGTCAGCAACAAGAGGGAGAGAAATTTGTTCTTTTATCGCTTTAAGCGCTCGTGCATCCTCTTCGTCAGGAACAGCCACGCGAACGATGTCACACCCTGCAAAATGGAGACGATTTATCTGCTCCACCGTGCTTGTAACATCCGACGTGCGCGAATAGGTCATCGACTGTACTGAAATCGGAGCATCACCACCGACAGCGACATTTCCGACATATATTTTCTTGGTAGGGTATCGTGTAATCATGGTGAAGATTGTAGCTTGTTGGATGTTAATTTTACGTAAACTCCAACGGGTCCATATCAATTTCACACAGAGGTGATTTGATGAGCTTAATAGATCGGATAAGCTCTGTGCTTTTATCACTGCGAAGCAAGATTTGGAATCGATATTTGTCCGCAATTTTTTCGATAGGAGAAGCCCCAAAACCTACAATCTCAATAGTAGGCACTGTTTTCAAAACCTCGACCACTTTTTCCATTTCACTTTTTGCTTTCATCCCATTCTTGTGAGCAAACAACAATCGTGCTAATTTTTTGTGAGGCGGATACCGTCCCTCTCGGATTTTAAGCTCATCTTTTAAAAACAGCTCATAATCATCCAAATAGTGAGAAAAAAAGTGCTCATTAAAACTCTGAACAATGACCGTAGAGTCATTCTTTCTCCCGCTTCGTCCTGCTATTTGAACGAGGAGAGATAAGGCTTTCTCCCGCGCACGATAATCAGCTTGCCCCAACAGATTATCAATCCCCATCACCACCGCCAATGCAATATCGTGATAATCATGCCCTTTAGAGAGCATTTGTGTCCCCACAAGCAAATCAATCTCACGATTATTAAATGCTTTGAGCACTTTGGTCAGTTTATTTTGGGTCGTAATCACATCACGGTCGAACTGTTGTATGGCAATTTCACCAAAATTCTTTTCAAAATGCTCCACCGCTTCTGCCGTCCCCAATCGTGAAGTACTCAAACGACCACTTTGGCATTTTGGACATATACTCGGTAATACTTCCGTATAGTTGCAATAGTGGCATTTCAAGGCACGCGCATTGCGGTGTAAAGACATCCCGACACTGCAAAACGGACATTCAATAACATATCCGCACCCATCACACACCATGGTTTTAAAATTAGCACGCGTAGGGATAAAAACAATCCCTTGATGCCCTGCACTAAAATTTGACACAATTTGTTCATCAATAAAAGGGGTCAATGCTTCAATGGAGGGCTCATACACAAAAGAGCGCTTAGAACTGTAATAACCGCCACGCAAACGAAAAAAAGGATATTTGGCGTAACTTCCCAAACTCGGAGTTGCACTCCCAAGCACTACAGGAATTTTTAGGATAGTCCCCATATAAATTGCCATATCCCGCGCATTGTAACGGGGACGTGAAGAAGATTTATAGCTCTCATCATGTTCTTCATCGACAACAATCAATCCCAAATCTTTGATAGGTAGAAATAAAGCAGACCGTGGACCCGCAATAATACGTGCCGAACCGTCATGGATTTTTTCCAACGTCACTTTTTTTTGTTTTGGAGTCATTTTTGAGTGCCACAATACAAATGCATCTCCGAAATGATGGTTGAAACGCAGTTCCATCTGGGGAGTGAGAGAGATTTCAGGGAGCAACAATAATGCTCTTTTCCCCTCATTTAACACTTCATCCATCCGCTTCATATAAATTTCGCTTTTACCTGCACCGGTATCCCCGAAGAGGAGAGAGACGGGATGGGAACGGATAAAATTGAGAGCTTGGGATTGAGTTGGGGAAAGTGCTATTCCATTCGTCATTCCCAACTCAATTGGGAATCCAGTGCTCTTAAATGCTGGGGATGGATTCCCGATCAAGTCGGGAATGACGAGAAAAGGGAGAAACAAGTTCAATGCCTCCCCAGCCGAGCACCCATAATACTCCGCCATAAACTGTGCTGTTTTAATTTGAAAGTCAGAATACATAAACGGTAAGGCTTCTAAAATAGAGCATGTTTTAAATTCAGGTTTTTTGACATCAAAGAGAACAACCCCTTCCATCTCACGACTGGAAAGAGGTAATGAAACCTTCACCCCTCTGGGCAAAACAGTATCTGAATGATAAGTAAGAAGTTCAAGTGGGGAGCCCAGAAGGGCTAGAGAGTAAAAATACACGTTTTATTAATTTGTCAAAGCTCCGCAATATGTCCCATTTGTACATACAAATGTCCCATTAGCATCATAATAAGTAAAAGTATTGTCCACATTCATAACATGATAAACATACGTCCAAGCACCTGCAGCTCCACCCACAGTATCATCCCAATGCCCATCTGTACTATTTTTTGTCACTACACCATATTGCAAAAGGCTACTGCTTCCATTGGTATCAAAAAGTGTTGCAAAATTACCTGCGTTGCCATTATGCAACTTATTTATGTAAGCAGATTCCCCTCTCATTAGACGCCCCTGCCGCTCACTCACAATTGCAGCACGAACCGCTGCTACATCACTGCGCCCTTTTGCAATCTCGGCATCATCACGCGTTGCAGCAAGTTTCGGAACCGCAATAGCGGCTAAAATCCCTAACACTACAATAACAAAGACCAATTCAATCATTGTAAAAGCACTTCGTTTCATCTTTAATAATCCCTTATTGCACTCAGTTTTACGATTGCTCTACAATCTTTAAAAATCAGTTCAATGACAACTCTCGTATCCATTTCCAAGCTAAAGCTTGGAAACGATAGGAAATTATTGTACTACTTTACGACCAGCCATACTGATATTTTGTTCAGTAATAGCTTTAGTATCCCATAATGATTTACATACTGCCTCCGTTGGAGCAGCAGTAGGTTTAACAATAACCAACATCGGCTGATATGTAAATGTCTTTGCTCCTTCTGCAACTGGAGTAGTTACAGCAGTTGTAGCATTTGATTCCTGGTCAACAATTCTAACTGTAATACAAGACTCCACACCATCATTCCATGTATATTCTGCATTAGCACCATTCTGTACCCATGTAGATGTATCGATTGCCATAGCATTTTTAATGGAAGCCTCTTTTTGTCCCGTATACCAAGCAGGCACAGCACTAATCATCGTACCCACATCTGTTTTCATTGCTGCAAGTTTTGCATCATCACGTGTTGCTGCAAGTTTCGGAATGGCAACCGCTGCCAAAATACCAAGGATAACGATAACGAAGATTAACTCGATCATAGTAAAACCAGAACGTTTCATGGCTTACTCCTTAAATGTAAAATAGTAGTTACTCTTGTAACTCTAATTATCATTATGAGCCTCATAATCTTACAAAGCGCTTAAATCCATACCATCCATGATAATAATTTATTATGAACTGGGGCAACTTGCGTTCTTTAATTACGATTAAACATTGAAGGCGTATAATTCGCTTCACAATGTTGCTCATACATAGGGCTTAAAAGGCGAAATAGATCATGAATACCGCAGAGATTGATACATTAGGGATAAAAAATACCCAAAAGATTTTTCATAATTTAAGTTTTGATGAATTAATAGAACATGAACTTCGTAACGGTGAATGCACCATGACAAGCAGTGGCGCAACCACCGTCGATACGGGGATTTTTACCGGTCGCAGCCCTAAAGATAAATATTTTGTCAACAATGACCCCTCCAACAAATACATTGCTTGGGGTGATGTCAATAAAAAAATTGATAAAGCTGTCTTTGATGAACTGCTAAAAGTTGCTCGTGAACAGCTCTCCAATAAAGAGCTTTATATCACCGATGTATTCTGCGGTTCAAGCGCATCAAGCAAGCGCTCAATCCGATTTGTCTCTGAAATCGCGTGGCAGTCTCATTTTGTCAAAAACATGTTTATTCGCCCTACATCCGAAGAGCTAACCGATTTTAAACCTCAATTTACCGTTCTCAATGCGTGTAAAGCGGTCAATAGCCAATGGGAAAATCATGGTCTAAACTCTGAAGTCTTCGTCCTTTTCGACATCGAAGCCAATCTTTGTATCATTGGTGGTACATGGTACGGCGGAGAAATGAAAAAAGGAATTTTTTCAATGATGAACTACTGGCTCCCATTGGAGGGAAAACTTGCTATGCATTGTTCTGCCAACGTAGGACCTGCAGGTGATACATGTCTCTTTTTCGGTCTTAGCGGCACAGGTAAAACCACCCTCTCAACGGATCCTCAACGTGCACTCATCGGAGATGACGAACATGGCTGGGATGATGAGGGAGTCTTTAATTTCGAGGGAGGATGTTACGCCAAAGTCATCAATCTCGATCCGCAAAGTGAACCTGAAATCTACGCTGCTATTCGAAGAGGGGCACTGTTGGAAAATGTCGTCTATGACGAAGACGGTATCGTTAGCTATGAAGATGGCTCCAAGACTGAAAATACACGTGTATCGTATCCTATTGAGCACATCGAAAATCATCAACCCTCACTTCAAGCAGGTCATCCTGAAAATATTATCTTCCTCTCTGCCGATGCCTTCGGGGTACTTCCACCGGTGAGCAAGCTTTCCAAAGAGCAGGCAATGTACTATTTCCTAAGCGGATATACAGCAAAAGTTGCAGGAACTGAACGGGGAATTACAGAACCGGTTGCGACGTTTAGCTCATGCTTCGGGGAAGCGTTTTTGCCTCTCCATCCAACGGTCTACGCTAAACTCTTAGGCGAGAAAATTGACACCCATAATGTCAATGTGTATCTCGTCAATACGGGGTGGACAGGCGGAGGTTACGGTGTCGGTAAACGGATGAGTATCAAAGATACTCGTGCATGCATCCATGCTATCCTCGATGGTTCTATCAATGAAAGTGAGTTTGATACCACGAATACATTTAGATTTAATATCCCAACAACTCTCAAAGGGGTGGATTCAACTATCCTTAACCCGCGTAATGCATGGGCAGACAAAGATGCTTACCTTGTTCAACGCGATCATTTAGCGGGATTGTTTATCAAAAACTTCAAGAAATATACGGATGGAACAAGTGGATTTGATTATTCTGCTGCGGGACCGAAAGTTATCGATTAAACTCTTCTCTTCTAGGTTTCCGTAAATGCGGAAATCTATCTCTTAAAAAACAATTTTTCTATGATAGTATTGAATGAAAAAAAAGCACGCAAGCGTGCGTGAGCCCTCTGCTGAAGAGAACCCAGTGTTAACGTAGCAAATCGGGACGAGTTCCGATTTGCGTTAGATTAACATGAATAGGTAGTTTTAAACTCAAACGCTGTTGGACGTGCTTCGTTTGGCCATACTTGTGTTTCGAATTTATAATGTTGGTACGTATCGACAAACTCAGGTGTCATAACCGGCTGAAGGAACTCATTGTCTTTAATCAAAGATTCCAATGCACCACGAAGGGTGTGAGGCATTTGAGGAATCCCTTTTTCACGGATTTCATCAAGACTTAGTTCAAACAAATCTTCATCCATTGGCCCGATTGGAACCATTTTGTTTTTGATACCATCAAGACCTGCAAGCAACATTGCTGTAAATGCAAGGTAAGGACATGCCGTTGAGTCTGGGAAACGCATCTCAATACGTGTCGCTTTTTCACCCGCTCCGTAAGGAACACGACATGATGCTGAACGGTTTTGGCTTGAATAGGTCAAGATTGATGGAGCTTCAAATCCTGGGATAAGACGCTTGTATGAGTTGGTTGATGGGTTTGTAAATGCTGAAACTGCACGCGCGTGAGCAAAAACACCGCCAACATAGTGGAGAGCTGTTTCAGACAAGTTGCTGTAACCGCCCTCTTTGTAGAACGTGTTTTTGCCGTCTTTCCAGATGGATTGGTGAACGTGCATACCATTACCGTTGTCGCCATAAAGTGGTTTAGGCATAAAGGTAACCGTTTTACCGTTTAGGTGCGCTACCATTTTGATAACGTATTTAAGTTTTTGAACGTTGTCTGCTGCGTTTACAAGGGTATCAAATACGATACCGATTTCGCCTTGACCTTGTGCTACTTCGTGGTGACCCAAAATAACTTCAAGACCTACTTGCTCTAACACTAACATCATCTCTGCACGTAAATCAACCATAGTATCGATTGGTGCTACTGGGAAATAACCACCCTTATTACGTGGGCGGTGACCTGTATTGTAACCGTCTGCAAACGATTTACCATCGTTCCATTCACCCTCTTCGGTATCTACTTCATAGTATGAGCAGTTTACTTCGTCACGGATTTTTACATCATCAAATACGAAGAATTCATTTTCAGGACCAAAATAGGCAACATCACCTACACCTGCATTCGCCAAGTGCTCGAGTGCTTTTTTAGCGATTGAGCGTGGGCACTTTTCATATGCTTGACCTTTGTAGATATCATACACGTCACAGAATACAATAATGGTTGGATCAGCCGTAAACGGATCCATAAATGCTGACTGGGCATCCGGCTTTAGAAGCATATCCGATTTATTAATCGGCTGCCACGCATCGATAGAAGAGCCATCAAACGGTAAACCACCTTCAAATTGTCCTGCATTAACTGCACTCATACGGTAACTAACGTGATGCCATGTACCCTTCATATCTGTGAAACGGAAATCTACGAACTGAACATCATTCTCTTTACAAAAGCTGAAAAACTCATCTACACTGTTTACAAATTTACCCATACATTTCACCTCAAAAATAAAATTGTAAGTAGTATAGCAAATTAATATTAATTGTAAAAAAAGTAAGTGCCTAAAATTTAATCATTTCTCTATCTCTGTTGCGATAAGTGGCACACGCACTGTACCCAAAAGATCGTGCCAATGCTTCACTTTCATCCGTAAACATCCCCACTTGATCAGGACGATGGGCATCGGAACTAAAAGTGATCGGTATGTCTAGCTGGGCTATGGATTCAAGCAATAACGGCGATGGATACGCTTCACCTACAGGCTTTCGAAGACCTGAAACATTAATTTCTACTGTCATATTGGCTTTTTTAATTGCTTTTAGAGCATTTTTTGCCAAGATTCGGATGTCCGTTTTTGGGAAAAATTTAAACACTTTGAGCAAGTCCAAATGACCGACGATGTCAAATTTTCCGCTCATGGCCATTTCTTCAATCAACTCAAAATAGCGGGAATAGAGTATGTCCATATCCATCCCCTCATATTTATGAATATATTCAGGATTATCGAATCCCCACTCATCGATAAAATGGATACTTCCAATCAAATAATCACACGGTCGCTTTAAAACACGCTCATCCATATATCCAGGGAGATAATCGACCTCATACCCTAACAAAACAGTAATTTTATCTTTGTAGCACTCTTGAGCCTCTCGTACCCATTGTTCATACAGATGCATCTGTAAAAAATCCATTCGATACTGGGGGTCAAATCCCATCGGTGCATGATCTGAAAAACCAAAGTACTGTGTACCACAGGCTATGGCTGCTTCTACGTACGCGTTCACACTGCCTGTTGCATGATTACACAGCACGGTATGATTATGGAGGTCAACTTTCATCACATTTCCTATTGAAAATAATCGTTTTAATGATATTATAGTGCAATTTTTTATGAGGTAACCATTATGACACAAGAAGAACTTGATGCTCTTATGAATGAAGAGATAGAGATGGATGAAATCAGTGAAAGTGAAGAGATAGTTGATACTCCTGAAGAGAGCAATAACGTCTTAAACGACATTGACAGCTCCCATGCTTATCGTGTTTCAGCAATGCACAGCTGGCCGCCTCCTCCACCGACAGATGATAACAAAATGGTCCATCAGCTCGATGATGTCACCAAAGAGAGTGAAGAAAAAGCATCTGAGATTTTTGACCTCATCGAAACCATTAGTAATGATTTAGGCGATGGTGAAAAGCATATTAAGGACGTCAAAGCCATTATTGATTCCAATATTGCCCTTTTTACGACGTTGCATGCCAAATTTCCTCATGTCGAAGCATTTGAAACGCAACTGACTCAAAACGCGCAAGCCAAAGAAAAACTGGATGCCGTAGAGCAAATCCTCCAAGATGGCGGAGATGCTATCATGAACGTTATGGATATTATGCAATACCAAGATATTCACCGTCAAAAAATCGAGCGGGTCATCAATGTCATGCGTGCCCTATCAACGTATATGAACCATCTTTTCTCAGGAAAAATCGACGATTCTAAGCGGGTTACATCAGCGGTACACATTCACGGAGACACCACAACTGAAGATGTTGTTACGAGCGATGACATTGAAGCATTACTTGCTTCATTTGGACAGAAATAACACCTCTTCGTCATTCTCGGACTTCACGTGCCCTTTAGGGTAGATCCGGGAATCCATCTTAAAAAAAGAGCTGGATTTACCCGCAAGGGGCACAATGCCCGCCTTTTTACGGGAATGACGATTAACCCATAAATTTCATCCAATGAATACCTTTTTTACGCTAAAATTCCTTCAAATTATTAAAAATGAGAATCTATTTTTGAAAAAAGTTGAGCTCCTCTCCCCTGCGGGAAATTTAGAAAAACTCAAAATTGCTATTGACTACGGTGCAGATGCCGTGTATGGCGGAGTCAGCCACTTCTCACTTCGTATCCGTTCGGGTAAAGAGTTCGATTTAGAAAGCTTCAAAGAGGGGATTGATTACGCTCATGCGCGTGGACGAAAAGTCTATGTTACCATCAACGGTTTTCCTTTTAACTCTCAACTCAAACTTCTAAAACAACATATCCTGACTATGGCTTCACTCGAACCTGACGCGTTTATTGTTGCTACTCCCGGAGTTCTTAAACTCGCCCATCAACTAGCCCCTCAGATTCCCCTGCATCTCTCAACCCAAGCCAACGTGATGAATGTATTGGACGCGCAGGTTTATTACGACATGGGTGCTCGCCGTATCATCGCAGCACGAGAAATTTCCCTCAAAGATTTAGTCCAAATCAAAGCCGAATTACCTGATTTGGAAATCGAAGTGTTTGTTCATGGTTCTATGTGTTTTGCCTACAGTGGGCGCTGTCTTATCTCCACACTCCAAAGCGGTCGCGTCCCTAACCGTGGAAGCTGTGCCAATGATTGCCGATTTCCGTATGAAATGTACGCTGCCAATCCTGAGACAGGAACACTCTTCAAACTCGAAGAGCATGAGGGGATAGGAACGTACATTATGAACTCCAAAGACCTCAATTTAGCTTCCCATATCAAAGAGATTTTAGAAAGCGGTGCTATCGACTCAGTGAAAGTAGAAGGGCGTACTAAAGCCCCTTATTATGCTGCCATTACCGCTAAAACCTATCGACGTGCCATCGATGATTATTATGCGGGACATTGTGACTCGGAAGCCTATCAGCGAGAACTAGGGACAATGCAAAATCGCGGGTTTACCGATGCCTATCTCATCAATCGCCCTTTTGAAAAACACGATACCCAAAACCTCGATTACACGATGATGATGGGAACCCATCAAGTAGCAGGAATGGTGGATGAATCAGGTGAATTTTTCGAGTGTAAATACAAAACGTTTCCCAATGATGTTATGGAGATTGTTGCCCCTTCTGATGCACTCATTGAAGCGGTTGATAATGAAATCGGAACCGTTGAAAATCGAGATGGGCAGTGGATCATCATCTTCAAACAGCTTCTCGCTGAAAATGGAAAAGTGTGGGATCAAGTACACAGCGGTAATCTGAACCGCTTTAAACTCCCCTGCTCTCTGCCTCACTTTACCTTTTTTCGTATCCCTGCGACTGAGGATATGGGAGTAGGCACCAGATGTTAATACACCATCGTCATCCTCGGGCTCGACCCGGAGATCCATCTTTAAAAATAGCTGGATTCCCGCCTTCGCGGGAATGACGGCATTCAAAAAATACAAGGAGAAAACAGTATGAAATTTGTATCTATTATTATGGGGAGCAAAAGCGATTTTGATGTGATGAAATCGTGCTCACAAACGTTTGAAGAGTTTGGTGTTGCGTATGAACTTATCATCTCATCGGCTCACCGCAGCCCTGAGCGTACCAAAGATTATATTATCGCGGCGGAAGCTAAAGGGGCGCAAGTATTTATCGCAGCTGCCGGAATGGCTGCTCATTTAGCAGGTGTTCTTGCCTCTAAAACTATCAAACCTGTCATCGGTGTACCTATGAGCGCATCAGCACTTAACGGTATTGATGCGCTTCTCTCTACAGTGCAAATGCCTGCTGGAATGCCCGTTGCGACGGTGGCTATTGGTAAAGCGGGAGCGATTAATTCAGCGTATCTTGCCATGCAGATTTTAGCACTCGAAAATGAAGAGCTTCGGATGAAACTTCAAGAAGATAGAATCTCTAAAGCAAAAAAAGTTGAAATGGATTCGATGGAAATTGAAACCATACTATAAAAAGGTGACATGATGCACGAACATTGGATGAGTATTCACGAATATGCCGATTTGACCCAAACAGATCCCGAAACTGTTGAGGCACTGATTGTACGCGGAAAATTGACGACCATTGTTGAAGAGGGGGTTATCCTCATTGACCCTGCTCAAGCTATGGGCGGAATCGTCCCTGCATCCATAACTCAGTTGAGTGCATCTCATGCGGATATTACTATCGGAGCGAGTTTCGTCGAAAAAACCATTGGGACGATTATCAATCTTCATGAAAAAGTGCTCGTTGCCAAAGAAGAGACCATTGAGTCGATTAAAAATGAAAACTCCTTTCTCAAAGAGGCACTCGACTCTCTCCAAGAACTCTACGATGAAGATCGCCGAACCATCGCAATTCTCACCGAACAACTCAAACTCTCTGCTCAAGAAGTGGAATTTATGCGTCGTAAATACAAACTCATGTGGGGAAAAGTGATCGAAGAGCATGCTGCACAATGACCATTCAGTCGGAATGTATCGGGTGTATTATTTCCCAAAGCGAACGTGTTTGCGAAGCGATTGGGGCAGATGAAGCTTTAACAAACAAAATCGTCTCTTTCGTCGAAACCTCACTTTCAACTGCCGACTTCACCCTCTCTCCTCCTGTCATAGCTGCACCCTTGTATGAACAAATGGCTCTTTTTGCAGACAAAATCGATCTCTATGATGCGCAAAAAACACACGCAACTCTGCAAGCTCAACACTACATGCCATTTTTACGTGAGACCATAGAACAAAGCAATAATCCTTTTATAGCTCTGCTCAAAACCGCCGTGGTAGGAAATGTTATCGATTTGGCGGCAGAAGTAGCGTTTGATTTGCATAGTGCGATTACCTCAGTCTTTGATACCCCGTTTGCTCATGATGACTCCACGAAGTTAGCTGAACACTTAAAAAATGCCAAAACACTTCTCTACATCGGTGACAATACGGGGGAACATCTCTTTGATGCGTTAGCCATCGAACATCTAAAAATACTCTACCCTGATTTAACCATCACCTACATGGTACGAGGCAATTTTATCATCAACGATGTTACTCTAAAAGAGGCAGAAGAAGCCAAGATGGATAAAATTTGCACCCTCATAAATAGTGGGGTTAATACTCCCGGCTTTGTCTATGAACGTGCCAATTTAGAATCTCAGAATCTCTTTAATACCGCCGATCTCATACTCGCCAAAGGGATGGGAAATTATGAATGTATGACACCCTCTATGCGAAAAAATATCTGTTTTTTACTCAAAATCAAATGTTCTGTCGTTTCCCGCTCTCTGGGACATGAGATAGGTTCTATTATCTGTAAGATAGACTAAATTTTTACGTCATTCTCAACTTGATTGAGAATCCCTCTCCTCTCTTAAAAAGAGCACTGGATCCCCGATCAAGTCGGGGATGACAAACGGGATAAGAACTTTTTAGCTATAATAGCGCACTTTTTTATAGGAATTTTTATGATAACTTTTGGCGATATGCTGTTAAAACTTCAACAATTTTGGAATGACCAAGGGTGCGCGATTGTTCAGCCCTATGATATTCCTGCGGGTGCGGGGACATTTCATCCAGCGACTTTTTTGCGCTCACTCGACTCTCAACCGTGGTCAGTGGCGTATGTCGCTCCAAGCCGCCGTCCAACTGATGGACGTTACGGCGAAAACCCAAACCGTTTGGGAAGCTATTATCAATTTCAAGCTCTCATCAAACCAAGCCCTGAAAATATCCAAGAGCTTTATCTCAAAAGTCTCGAATATCTGGGACTCAACCTCAAAGAACATGACATCCGCTTCGTCGAGGACAACTGGGAATCTCCAACTCTTGGGGCATGGGGTCTGGGCTGGGAAGTGTGGCTCAACGGGATGGAAGTGACACAGTTTACCTATTTTCAGCAAGTAGGGGGAATCGCCTGTGATCCTGTTGCGGTTGAAATCACCTATGGTACGGAACGTCTCGCGATGTATCTCCAAGGAGTTGATACCGTGTTTGACATCGTGTGGAGCGAGAATCAGTATGGCAAAACGCTGTACCGTGACATCCATAAAGAGGGTGAAATACAGTTTAGCAAATACAATTTTGAAATCGCTGATACTGCTATGCTGTTTGCCGAGTTTGAAGCCAAAGCCACTGAGTGCAAACGGTGTCTTGAGGCAGAACTTCCCCTCCCTGCTTACGATTTATGTATGATGGCATCGCATACCTTTAACACCCTCGATGCACGCAAAGCGATTTCAGTAACGGAGCGTGCCAACTACATCTTAAAGATTCGAGAACTCTCGAAAGGGTGTGCCGAGCTGTATAAATCCCAAGAAGATGAGCGGATAAAGCGAGTTAAAGCGTAATTGCAAACACTCATCGGTCAAATCGATAAAATCATCTACGAAAACGGCGGTTTTTTTATCGCTGCCCTCAAAAGCGGTGAAAAAATCAGTGCACACTATCATGAAAGCGATGTTGAAAACCTCAAAGATGCCGCCATCACTCTCAAGGGTGCGTGGGAAGTGCACAAAAGCTACGGCAAGACCTTCAATGCGCAATCCCTTACAGTCAATCAAAACGAACTCTTCTTTTTTCTCAATCGCG